>ENA-OQID01000003-OQID01000003.1-human-gut-metagenome-genome-assembly--contig:-NODE-3-length-282596-cov-10.701323_pt1 | contig 282596 bp, 249 predicted proteins | sample MGYA00242567_ERZ504727 | MGnify/ENA primary metagenome ERZ504727 (study PRJEB26092, sample SAMD00036215) | human gut metagenome | host: Homo sapiens | study: EMG produced TPA metagenomics assembly of...
GATGCGGAAAGTTTTCTTACTGCCAAACGTCTGGAAGGAAGGTCTCCTGAAACTCACAATCACTATCGGTCTGCAATAAAGTTCTTATATAAAAAGGTGCTGAAGACTGTCTGGGATGATGACACTGTTCCAGCTATGAAAAGAGAGCGAAATCTTCCTGCCGTTCTATCCCGCGATGAAATAAATGCAATCATTGACGCCACTCCGAATCTGAAGCATAAAGCGATTATTGCAACTATGTATTCTTCCGGATTACGTGTATCAGAGGTTGTTCATCTTCATTATGATGACATTTCACGTACCAACATGACAATTCATGTTCGTGAAACCAAAGGCAGAATTGACAGGTATACAATTCTGTCTCAAAAAAATTTAGACCTTCTCACAGAGTATTGGTACAAATGTGGTCGCCCTAAAGATATCCTTTTCCCAAGTTCCTGGTCCGGTGGATATCTTGATATAGCCAGTGTTAACCAGTTCTTTAAGAAAAGTGCTAAACTCGCCGGCATTAACCGTCATGTTTCCTCTCATGCGTGCCGTCATAGTTTTGCCAGCCACTTATTCGAAAGTGGCACAGATATAAAATATATCCAGTCACTTCTGGGACATGTTGATCCTCGCTCTACAGATGTTTACCTTCATGTGAGCAACAAGACACTTCTTGGAATCCGCAGCCCGTTCGACAACCCGGAAGGTGGTGAATCATGAGTAAGGATTGTACGATTCAGGATGTTTTTCATCGTTTTTATTCATCTTTTGAATCCACACATAGTATTTCTCCCGCTCAGCGAAAGGCCGCTTATCACATCATGAATTGCAAAACCGGCGCCTTTGGTGTGAATGTAAGCGTATGCGAGGACTGCGGCTGCATATCAGTCCACTATAACTCCTGCCGTGACAGATGCTGTCCTATGTGTCAGGAGTTTCCAAAAGAAAAATGGGTAGATGCACGGCGGGAGGATATCTTAGATGCTCCTTATTTCCATGTGGTTTTTACAGTTCCGGAAGAACTCAATCCCATTATCTACAGCAACCAGAAATTCTTATACGCTGCTCTTTATCATGCGGCTTCAGATACTCTCAGTGAACTTGCTGCTGACAGTAAATATCTTGGGACTGATATCGGCTATATTTGTATCCTCCATACATGGGGAAGTACCATGAATTTTCATCCTCATATCCATGCGATTGTTCTTGGTGGAGGGCTGGATGTGAAAAATCATTGGAAAGACAATGGGAAAGATTTTTTCCTTCCGATTAAGGTAATCTCAAAAACATTTCGTGGAAAATACATGGCTGAACTTAAGCAGCTCTGGGAAAATGACAGGCTTGAATTTCATGGATCGGCTGCACCTTACAAAAACTACTATACTTTCAAGGAATTGTTAAATACCTGCTATGCAAAGGAATGGATTCCTTATTGCAAGAAACCATTTGACGGTGCCGAATCTGTCATCAGATACCTTGGAAAATACACCCACCGGATTGCTATCAGCAACTACCGTATCAAAGACATGACAGAATCTACAGTTACATTTTCTGCTAAAGATTACAAAAACCAAGGGCTTTGGAAAGAGATCACCATATCCGGCGAGGAATTTATCCGTCGATTTTTAATGCATGTTCCTCCAAAACGTTTTGTACGTATCAGGCACTATGGTCTTCTTTCATCCAGAAATAAGAAGAAAAAGATTACCCTATGCAGAAACATCCTTGGTTGCAAAAAATATATTTCCAAGCTGAAAGATATGGATGCACCTGCCATTATCCGTCTTCTTTATAATAAAGATATATGCAAGTGCTCTTCCTGTGGTGGTAAGATTATTCCTCTGCCTACAGAACAACATTTTATAAAACCAAAACCACATATGCTCTGTTAACGTATCATAACTGTATATTTTTTTAGCTTCCTTAGGGAGGCTTATTTCTGGTGTCATAATACAGGACTGAATTATAAATTCTATGTGTTTCTATGTGTACACGCTATCCTATTATAAATAGAGTGTCAGAATTAAAAGTCCATATAGAGTTGACGCGCTTTGTTCAACCAGAAAAAATCGAAATTGATGCAAACGAAAGGGCAGTTAATGAAAAGTCTCAATACTGCTTTTTCGTTTGCACCACCTTCGATTCTTTTCTTAACGATTTGTCAGATTCTAAAAAAACTGTTTTCCGTAATTGTATCATAATCCTGAAAAGAAATTAAATTTTCTTTTCCAATCCTTTTACTATCTTATCAAAATCAGATTCAATTGGCTGTGTCTTGTTAAAAATATCATATTCCTGATATGCTTTCTCCACTGCCTGCTTATGAGAAATACATCCATTATCTTTTAAGATATCGTATCTGCGGAACGCAAGAAATTCGTTCACACTTTTTGAAAATTCCTCCATAGTAAAGACGTTTTCACGTTCAATCAAATCCTCTATGTAATCAAAATATCCTGTAACACCACGTTCCAACTGACGAATCTGTTTTTCATCCAAATAGTTTTTGGCAATCGGGGTATCAGATTTGAGAATACGACCATCTGGAGCATTTTTCCATGTGGTCAAGCCCATATTTTCCTTGGTGTGGTCAGCTTGATTATAGACGATTTCAGCCGCTGTTTTACCGGTAATAGCATAATGAAATTTGTTCTGTATGGTTGCATAAAAATGATATGCAGTATCAGAATCTCTATTGTAATCAATGCTGCACTCTGCAAAGATATCGGTTATCTGTTGCCATATTCTACGTTCGCTGGCACGGATGGAGCGTACTCTTTCCAGCAATTCACGGAAATAGTCTTTTCCAAATGCTGTTTTACCCTGTTTCAGGCGTTCATCATCCATAGCAAAGCCCTTTATCATATATTCCTTCAAAATACCGGTTGCCCATATACGGAACCTGGTTGCCTGAATAGAGTTTACTCTGTAACCTACAGAAATAATGGCATCCAAATTATAATAATTGGTAGGAATAGTCTGCGTTTTATCCTGCATTGCTCCGTGCTGAGTGGTTGTTGCAATTTTTGCAACAACCACTTCCTCATCAAGCTCACCGGTTTCAAAAATCTTTGCTAAATGGCGGCTGATGCCCGACTTGTCAATACCAAACAATTCAGCCATGGCTTTTTGTGTCAGCCATATCGTTTCATCTTTTATCAAGGCACTGACTGTTACGTTATCATCTTCGGTTCTGTACAGCACCATTTCCAGTTGTTTTGTAATATCTGTATTCATAATCAGCCTTCTTTCTTAAGAGTCAAGAATATTTACATTGTAGCAAACGTATGTTTGCACGTCAAGAAGGCGGTGGAATTTTTATGGAGCAGACAAAAACTTTTTATTAAAAAAAGCAATGTATGATACAAAAAGTTTACAACTGACATATATACTCATTATAACAACATGGAAGATAACTATTCTGAATAGTCACCGGGAAAGAACAAAAAGGGAGGAGAGCCACATATGGATAAAAGGGGTAACATATCTTCACGAAATATGAGATTATTTGCAGCAATTATGACACTCATCGAGGCACTTGTCCTCACATCACTGGCAGGCTGTGCAGATAAAAAGGTAGATTATGGCACTGATACAGAAAAACTGACAAAAAGTGCTGTATGCAATGTAAAGGATTTTAGTACAGATGAGACCTACAGCGATGAGTTTTCCGTGCAGACAGAAATTGGAAATGTAAATATAGATATAAGTGCAAAAGTGGAACTGCCTGATTGTAAGACAATGTCAGTAGTTGAAGTGGAAAAGATACCTTATTCTGCAAAGCTCAAGGAAAAGGTATTGAAGGCATACTTTGGAGAGTCACAGATTTATTACTATGATAAGGAACATTGGACAAAAACACAGCTTCAAAATCTCATTGATTCCATAAATTCCTCAACAACACCAACTGATACATCTGGCACAGGAAACAGAGCTGAGTTTTTGAAGGAGTATACGCATTATCTGGAAAATGCCGGGGATGAATGGACTATAGCTACAGAGTATGATTCATGTGATGAGTTTGTAGGGAAAAAAGGAAACACCTGGTATAACGTGAATTTTGTTGCAGATGGTGATGAAAATAAATGGCTGTCGGGAATTGGCGCAGGTCCGATTGAGGGATATACCAAAAAGACAGGAAGTAATGAATACGAGTGGAGCAATATATTTAACGATGGATATGTGCAGCAATACTTTGGACCGGATTCACTCATGGAATATGATACGGTATATGATATCACGGATTCACAGGATACATCGGGAGAGGAAATCGCGCAGGAGGAAAATGAATCGGGTATCACAATAGAAGAAGCGGGGAATATGATAGACAGCTATTTGAAAGAGACAGGTTTTTCATCCATCCCGCAGACTGAGAGCTCGCAGCTGAAATGGAGTGGATATAACGAAAGAGCCGATCATGTGTATCAGGAAGATGATATACATGAGTGTGTAAGTGGTTATAGATTTTACTACAATATCGGAGTTGGCAAAATATTATTTGATGATGCTTTAAATCCGATGGATTACAGCGGATACAATATGAAATATGGTGATAGTATAGAGGATACTTTTGATAATGAATTCTACAATTTTTATGTTGATAAATATGGTATATGTACTTTTTATATAGACTGCCCGGTAAGTATAGTAAGAAAACAGGAAAATGTAGAAATGCTTCCTTTAGAAAATATATTTGATATTGCCCGGGATGAGCTTAAAAACAATGCTGAGGAATATGTACTGGATAAAAATGTAAAATATTACACTCTAAAACTTGCATACATAAGGGTAAACAACCGGACTGATATGCAAAAATACAGTTATATTCCGGCATGGAGTCTGGAATTGCTGCAGAAAGACACTACAAATGCATGCCCTGTATTTATCAACGCGATTGACGGAAGTGTGATACATCCGGACGATCTGAGTTAAGATACAGAATGTTTACATCGGACCGTACTTTCACAGGAATAATTATGTTGTAGAAAAAATGTGACATATCAGGGAGGATTGGCATATGAGAAAACACACAAGAATACTCGCAGCGGCTATGACGATCGTTGAAGCGATAGTAATCATCTCACTCACAGGCTGCTCAGGAAAAAAAGTAGATTACAATATGGAAACTGAAAATATAAACACAAAAGCAGGAAGCGATATAAGTGCGTTTGACGACAGTACGAAATGGAATGACAGCTTTGCTGTTGAGACATCTGACAAAAGTGTGGATGTGGATATTTCAGCAGACATTACCCTGCCGGACTGCAAAAGCATGTCGGTTGTTGAGGTGAAGAATATAAAGGTGGGTGCCGATTTCAAAAAGAGTGTGATAGAGGCTTATTTTGGCGATAGTACCGTATATTATCACGACATACCTCATTATACGAAAGAAGAGATATATCACAGCATGGAGGTTGTAAAAAATGAGATTGCCGGGTATCAGCAGGAAATTGATGCGGGACTTATCACAGAAGAGGGCGTCAGCAGGGTGATGAAAAGTGAAAATGATCTGCTGGAACAGTATGAAAAGGCAGAACCATCTGCACTGGATACGCGTGAAATAGCCACAGACTATACGGATTGTAATGAGTATCTGGGATATATTGGTAATGTTTTCTGTGAGCTTAGGTTTGGAATTGCTGAGGACGGTTCGCTTGAATATATTTCAGCACAGCCTCTTAAAGCAGGAAGTGAGGGCACATCATATGATAGCAGTGAGTATGGCTATTACGGACCACCATCATTTGCCCAGGAGCAGGGTGTAGGGGGCTTAAATGGAGATTCTACAGGTGGAGATACTACCTCTGGATATGACAACGAGTGTGTATTGACCAAAGACGAAGCTGTAAAGAAGGCAGAAGAATTTCAAAATAAATTAGGCAGGGCTTCACAGGTATATATAGGAACCTCAGACTACGAGTGGAGCGCAGGAGTGATAGAGGATGGCGATGATACCGTAAAAACTGATGATAAAGAGAGCGTTATAAAGGATACAGCCTGGGGATATATCATAGATTATGGCGAGGGTGTGGATGGCATAGCGTTTTGCAAGTCACTCGATTTCACCCGGAATATGGATATATGGGAGAAACTCGATAACTATGATGATTTTATGCCATATGGCAGCAGTTCCTTTATTGTGACGGATCAGGGAGTGACGGAATTTACTGTTTCTTACCCGGTTGATATTGTAAATGAGTCAAAAAACGTAGAACTCTTGTCAATGGACACTATTAAAGAGATCATCAAGGATGACATGACAAAAAACTCAGATCAGTATGATTTTACACAAAATCACACTTACAACAATCTAAAGCTCGGATATATCCGTTTGAAGGATGCATCTGACAAGGATAAATGTACTTATGTTCCGGCATGGTGTCTGTCAAAACAGGATAAGGGCTACGACAGATATCCGGTGTATGTGAATGCGATAGACGGCACGATCATAAGGAGTGATGATCTAATATAAGATACTGTTATTGGCTGCAATAAAGTTTATACATGGAGTTACATTTTTAGATAATAGATCAGGTTCATATTTATTTGGAAAAGATGTGGAAAATATATGATTAATAAAAAGAAAAAATATATAGGGCGTTTGACACTTGCCACTGCAATTACCTCTATTTTATTTTCAGGATGTGGGGCGGCACAAAAGGAGCTTGCACAGACGGACAGAGCTTCCTACGAGAAAATATCATACCAGACAGTTACGGTACAGAGCGGTTCACTCACACCGCAGACTACCATCAGTCTGAGCGCGCAGGGCTATACCAGGTTTTCCTATGGTGCGACAAACACGGAGCTTACGCTTGAAAAGGTAAATGTGGCAGTGGGTGATCATGTGAAAAAGGGCGATATACTGGTGGCTTTTAAATCCGGGGAGATACAGAAAAAGATTGAGGACTACAGCGGGCAGATCAGTCAGAATAAGCTTTTAGCAGAGCACTACAGGGCTATTATGAAAATCGATGATACTCAGGATTATTCAAGCGATATAGCCCAGCTTGATAAGGATACAGAGGTTGCGCAGCTTTATCTTGATGAGGCTAAGGAAAAACTGTCGAGATATCAGATCACGGCATCAGAGGATGGTACGATCACAGCAATGGACAATTCACTTTTGGCGGGAGTTTTTGAACCGGGCAGCAATCTTATAACAGAAATCAGCGGAAACGGCAATTACGAGGCTGACAGACCGGAAGGTTATGACTTTAATGTAGGTGATATATACACGGCAACAGCATCTGATATAGAGTTTGAACTTAAGGTAAAAGAGGTGGACGATAAAAAGGTTGTTTTTGAACCGGTATCGGACATGTCGGCAGTATCGGATGCACAGATATTTTCCATGGAAGTGACGCGCCCTGCTATAGAAAATGCTGTGTATGTGCAAAAGGACGCAGTACATGAGAAGGATGGCAGGTATTTTGTATACACACTGGATGAGAATGGATACAGACAGGCGGTATGGATAAGTGTCGCAGATCAGGTGGGAGACTACCGGATCATCACAGAAGGACTTAAAAGCGGGGATGAGGTGGTTTTGCAGTGAAGATCAGAAACCTTTTATCAATAAAAAAACTGGCAGTACTGGGGATATGTGTATCGTTTGTGGCAGGCGGCTGTGGAAAAATGACAGAAAGCAGCATACCAAAGCTTGAAGAACCTGTAGCGTTAAATGAAGCCTACAGACCTGTGGAATACGGTACGATCGGCTCTATGCATGTGCTGATGGCTACCGCAGTTTCGAGGGATTACTGCAATTACTACAGTGCCAATGTAAATATTTCACAGATATATGTGGAGCCGGGAGATACAGTAAATGCGGGGGATGTGCTTGCAGTCTGTGATGTGGATGAGGCAAAAAAACAGTTGCAGGAATGTAAGGATGCGCTGGCGCATGAGAATGAGACATATGAGATATCCGCTCAGATCTCGGATACGCAGATCAAATTATGGGAGAGTCAGGCTACGGATACGGACGAATTTTCAACAGAACAGATTGAGAAAAAAGAGAGCACAGAAGATGATTACAATACGCAGATTGCCACAGAACAGGAAAATCAGCGTTACGATAAGCAGCTTCACGAATACCGCGTGCAAAAGATCAATGAGCAGATGGCTTTATATCAGCAGATCGTTGATGATGGAACGCTTAAGGCAGCCCACAGCGGTCTTGTCACTTACACTAAGAAGCTGACAGGTGGAAGGTCTGCTGCGGCATACGAGAATATAGTCATTGTCTCCGATACGGATGACCTTGTGCTGGATATAAAAGATACAGCCATAAATGAGTACAAATACAGCGATTATGACAAGAAATATGTGATAGTCGATGGCGAAAAATATGATGTCACCGAGTCTCAATATACATCAGAGGTTTTGGTACTTTCGAAGATAAACAACCGCTATCCGGATGTGTGCGTGGAAAGCAGGGAAAAGCTGTTTCTTACGGCAGGACAGATGTATCCGGTATATTTTGAAAAGACAAAAGCAAATCAGGCACTTGTCGTGGGAAAAGATTCCATCTATAAGGATGGCGATACCAGATATGTCTATGTGAAAAATGATGATGGCGGCCGCGAGAAACGCATCATAACAACAGGTGAGTCTGATGAAAACTATACACAGGTCACAGAGGGCTTAAAAGAGGGGGAGCTGGTCTACTATAATTCTACAGATCAGGTTCCGACAAGGTACAGCAAATATACGGTAACAAGGTCTGACTTTGATATAGCAAACTACGGTGTGAGCTACAGCAGATCTGACGCAGGGACGATAACCGAAACCTGTGATTATGAAGGGCAGATCGTATCGGTCAATGTGAAGCAGGACGATACGGTAGAAAATGGGATGCTGCTTTACGTGGTGGATACAGGAGAGGGCAAAGCTGCCATAACAGAGGCAAAAAATGAGATCGACGCGGAGAATGAATCCTATGTGCACAAGATCGCAGATTACGATAAACAGGTAAAAGATTTATCTGAAGGTGGTAGCAGCGCAGAAGAAAATAACAAACAGGATGAAAAGCCGGATACAGCATATGAAGAGCAGCAGTTGAAATTGAACTTACAGCTGCTTGATCTGCGGAAAAAACTTGCCGGTGCAGACCACACCTATCAGCTTTCCCGGCTACAGTCAGCATATGACAGCATAAGCGCAGGAAATGACGGCAAAGGAAATATTTCAGTATATGCCAAAAATGACGGAAAAGTTTCAAAGGTGAGTGTCAAGGCAGGAGATAATGTGGAGGAAGGCTCAGATATCCTGCAGATAACCGGAAATTCCACGGACGTACTGCAGGTTCTGGTAAAGGATAGCAATAACTATAAAGTATATACGGACAATATAGCAGATGTGGGAGAGCGCGTATCACTTGAGCTGGACGGTACAACAATCTACGGAAACTGTATCGGTTTTGCAGGTTACGGCAGGGAAGCTCAAAAGGGATATATAAATCAGGATGATAAAGGTGTGCATATTACCGGAAACACAGATTCGGGATATGGAAATGCAGCATTTTATATAAAACTTGACAATGGAATACCGGATGATCTGACCAGGGCATCTGCTGTAAAGTTTTCTTATGTTTCTTTTAAAAAGGTGGTAGTGGTGCCGACTTCGATCATACACAAGCAGGTCAATCCTATGGACAAAGATGATATATCATACTATGTGTGGAAAATTGATGGGGACAGCGTGGTAAAGCAGCCGGTAATATTGGGCGATTATACATCAGGCAGCAATACACTTGTGCTTTACGGTATTGATGAGGGCGATGAAATATGTTTGGCTTCGTAATTAATAAATTAAAAAACAGAAAATGGTTAAATTTGTGTCTGCTTATGGGAGTGGCTTTGTTTATAGCACTTTTTGTGTGCCACTCTATGTTTGAAAAGGGTGCGGGAAATCAGATACTCGACAGACTTTTTACGGATCATGCCACACAGCAGAATGAGTTTCCTGCACAGATGAGCCGCGAGGGAACATATGCGGTGGCAGATTATCCTGATTCGCAGTCAGTACTTGATAAGCTGTCAGGATACGAGCAGAAGTGGACTGAATATGTGGATATAAACAAGGTTTCCTCACAGCAGCTTATCACACTCCCAGGAGGACGCGCGGATACAGAGTTTGGAGGACCTAACAATTATTTTACAATAGGATATCTGCCGGGACTTTCGGAGTACGCGGATGTTGTAAAATCTCAGACTGGCACAGCCACATTCGAATGCTGTATAAGCGAAAAGACAATGGATCACTACGGACTTGTAGCAGGTGAAAAAATCTATTTACATGTACCTGATGGCAGTGGGAAAAAGGAAATTACTTTCGTCATATCACAGATCTGCCGTGAAAAAGATATAAACGATCCATATTGGGCCAAGACGCTTTCGGATATGGGCGATGTGATATTTGTTTCGCAGGATGTTTTTGACGAAATGATGCAGTATTACAGCGAGGACAATATCAGCTACAGTGATTTTCTCATGCTGGATTACAGGCAGATCAACACGGAAAATGCCTCGCTTTATGACGGTTATATGGAGCAGTTTAAGGATGCTGACAAGCTCTACAATGACAACATCCGTGATACGCTGGAGCGCTTTTTTACACAGCAGAAGACGATAAAGCTGATGCTTTGGGCGTTGGAGCTGCCGTGTCTTGTGCTTTTGATTTTATTTATAAGAATGATATCTGTACAGATACTTTCGCTCGAGCAAAATGACATACTTGTTTTAAGAAGCCGCGGTGCGACAAAATTACAGGTATTTATTTTGTACTTACAGCAGTCGGGAATAATAGCGTTTGCGGGCTGTGTACTCGGAATAGTACTCGGATATATAATGTGCCGGGCTGCCGCATCTACAGACGGATTTTTAAGATTTACGGCAAAGGATATAAGCACTTACAAATTTGTATGGCAGATGCTTGTCTATGCGGTGGCAGCGGCAGTTATCATGGTGCTGTTTATCACAGTTCCGGTGTGGAAAAAATCAAAGGATGCCATATCAGAGCGCAGCAGTAGGGGACGAATATCAAAGAAAAAGCCTCTTTGGGAGAAATGCTTTATAGACGTTATACTTTTGGCTCTGTCAGCATATCTGCTTTACAATTACAACAAGCAGAAGAGTACGCTTGCGATATCTGTTCTTGAGAACAGGAGCATAGATCCTGTCATGATACTGGACAATTCGCTTTTTATATTTGCAGCGGCACTTTTGTGCGTAAGACTTACCGGACTTATTATTCTGCTTGTGGACAGGCTCTTTAAAAAGCATTTTTCTCCGGCAATGTATGCATCATTTTTACAGCTAAAACGAACCAGATACAATCAGGGATTTCTGGCAGTATTTCTTATCATGACAGTGGCCGGCGGTATTTTTGACGCGAATATGGCGCGCACCATGAACAGCAATATGGAGCAGCGTATCGTCTACAATGTGGGCTGTGATGCGATATACAACGAAGATTTCAGACTCAGGATACAGTACAATAAAAATGGCTCTGTAAACTGGATGTATGACGAGCCTGATTTCGGTAAATACGAGTCGCTCAAAAATGAGGGCATCTGTGACGGTGTCACGCGTGTGCTTGAGGACGAGAGGGTAGACATTTCCGCAGGCAGTGGTTCGGTTTCGGATGCATATCTTATGGCGATAAACACAAAAGAATTCGGTGAGACTGCGAAATTGCAGAGTGACCAAAATGATGATATTAATGACGCGCACTGGTTCAATTACCTGAATGAGCTGGCAAAAGAGCCGGACGGAGTCATCATTTCGTCAAATCTGGCAAAAGATCTGGGACTTAAAGTTGGTGACAGCTTAAATTACTCAAGGTATGTACCGGAGGCTGTCGATGAAGATCAGATCTACGCATCCGAGAATGTAAAGGTATGTGCCATAGTAAAAGGTTTTCCGGGCTACGAGCGTTACACCTATGAGACAGATGCAGACAAAAATGTGACCGAGCAGGAGAAATACCTGATCGTTGCAAATTATGCTACGGTTGTGGAAAAGTTCGGCATGACACCGTACAGTGTGTGGATGAACCTGTCAAAAGGAAAAACGGTGGATGATATATACAAAAATTTAACATCCGCGCAGCAGCTTATAGACGAGAATAAAAACTCAGCCACAGTGCAGATCACAAACGGTATGTTTACATTAAGTTTTATACTTTCACTGATAGTGTGCTCAGTAGGATTTTTGCTGTATTGGGTTATGACACTAAAACAGAGGGAGCTGCAGTTTGGTATATACCGCGCAATGGGCATGAGAATGAGAGAGGTAAAAGCAATGCTTTTAAACGAGCAGATATTTTTATCATTTCTGCCGCTTCTTGCGGGAGCAGGCATAGGTATAACTGCAACAGCGATGTTTGTAAGGCTCATATCGATCATATATCTGCCGCAGAAACACAATATCGGAGTAAATGTATATATTTATCCATCTGATATGCTGGAGCTTACAGGAGTACTTTTCGTGGCTGTAGCCGTATGCTATGTGGTTATCAGCAGACTGCTTAAGAGTATGAAGATAGCACAGGCACTAAGGCTTGGAGAAGATAGTTAGCAGATAAAAATGATTTTGTGGTAGTCGGTAGAAGGTTTTTATAGCATGGTAAATGAGGTCGTGACATATGGAAAATGCGATAATTGCTCAAAATATAAAAAGATATTTCAAGGCGGGAGATGGTACAACAGTCCACGCACTTGACGGAGTATCCATGGAGATAAAAAAAGGAACACTTGCCATCTTAAAAGGGCGTTCCGGCTCCGGAAAGACCACACTTCTTAATATCCTTAGTGCGCTTGATATGCCGACAGAGGGAAGTGTGCAGTTTCTGGATAAAAATCTCGAGCAGATGACCGAGAAAGACCGGGAAATGCTAAGGCGGTATGAGATGGGATTTGTATTCCAGTCTATAGCACTAATTCCCACGATGACGGCATATGAGAATGTGGAATTTGCCCTTAGACTTGCGAAAAATAAACGTCAGATACAGAAGAATTTGACTGAAATGGATAATGACATTGGAGATGCAAAAACCGATGTGATAAATGAGAATACGCATGACAGAGTATCAGAGCTGCTGGAGCGTGTCGGACTCTCAAAGCGCATGGATCATATGCCGGAACAACTATCGGGAGGTGAGCAGCAGAGAGTTGCGATAGCGCGCGCTGTGGTTCATCGCCCGAAGGTGGTCTTTGCGGATGAGCCGACAGGAGCACTTGATACCGCTTCTGGATTTGAAGTCATGCGATTGTTCCGTGAGTTGATAGACGATGAGGACATCACAATAGTTATGACCACGCATGATCCGAACCTTATGGAGCTGGGAGATGAAGTGTTTGAGCTTAGTGACGGCATAGTAATTTAAATTAAAAGGGAGAAAAGTAGATGATAAACTGCGATGGACTGGTAAAAATATATGAGACAGACGATAAAAAGGTGATGGCACTGGAGGGGCTTGACCTGACGGTGGAAACAGGGGAGATGCTTGCGGTAATAGGAAAATCCGGCAGCGGAAAATCCACCCTTTTAAATATGATAGGAGGACTGGAAACACCAACGGCTGGAGTACTCACTATTGACGGAAAAGATATTTCCACATATTCAGAAGCTGAAATGGTGAGATACCGCAGGGACAAGGTGGGCTTTGTGTGGCAGAAAAGTGCCAAAAATCTGTTCCCATACCTGACTGTGCTGCAGAATGTCGAGGCAGTGATGATGTTTGAAAATTCCAGTAATTTAAAGTACGGTGCTCATGATGAGAACAGCGGAAAACATGTAAATAGATGCAGGGACAATAACAAAAGCTATGCCCTTAAACTGTTAAATGCAGTGGGATTACAGGAGCATAAGGATAAGCTTCCGGCTCAGCTATCGGGAGGAGAGCAGCAGCGCGCAGCGATAGCGGTAGCACTGGCAAATAAGCCGGACATACTGCTTGCGGATGAACCGACCGGAGCTGTGGATACAAGGACTGCTGATACAATCTATGAGCTGTTTCATAAGCTGAACAAAGAGCTTGGTATAACTATCATCATAGTGACACACGATATGGCACTTGCAGGCCGTGTAGACCGCACAGTGCTTATATCTGACGGAAAGGTAAGCACGGAGAAATTGAAGAAACACCCTGCAATGGAATATACGGTATTGGATAAGGCACACAGGATAAAACTCACTGATGAGATGCTTGAGGCAGCGGGGATAGAGTCTAATAAGGTCAGGGTTGATGTGCAGGATGGAAAGCTTGTGATATCGCGGATTTAAGACATATTAAACGTTTAGTGTTATAGAGACACAAAATATATCATTTTCGTTTTTGATAGAGATAAAACCACTATTTCTGTTTACACATTCTTTGACATTTTCAAGCCCATATCCGTGGATAACTCCGGCTTTTTTAACCGAAACCTGTGGAATAGGATTGGATATTTCATAAAGCAGCACATGATTTTTCTGGCGCAGCGTACATGAGATGGATGGTTTGTGACCTGCCGGAAAAGCATCGCAGGCTTCTATTGCGTTATCCATAGTGTTTCCGATGATTATGTACAGGTCAACAGGCGAAATGTTGAGGTCAGTATCCAGCCATAGATTAAAGTTTATGGAGATTCCCAGACTGCCTGCTTTATTAGAGCCATAGTTTAGGATGCCGTCAACAATGGAATTACCGGTATCAATCATTTGGTCAAGGCTTGAAAACTTTTTCTTTAAGGCAGAGAGCTGACTTTCGGCTTCAGGTCGTGTTTTCGTAGAAACCAGATTTTCCATTGCCAGCATGTATTTTTTTATATCATGCCAAAGTGCGCGGGATTCGTCCTGACGAGCAATGATATCCTGATAGTAAAGCTCCTGTTTGGCAAGCTGCTCCTGCATACAGAGCTGATTTTTCTGTAATTCATAAGATTTCTTTACTATTTCCGTATATCCACAAACCACTATATTGATAACAAGCATACATATGGTGGTCATCACAAAGGTGGAGTATTTACCATTGTCAATAAAGGTAGTGTACTGGGCAAACAGAATAAATATGCTTGACAGATTGCAGAGCATGAGTGGTATGGTATGCAGTAGAGCTTTTGAATCAAATCGGGCATTGGTAAATAAAATAATTATGACCAGCAAAAACAGATGAATAATCTTGCTTGTGGTATTGTAGATAAGCCGTCCTTCACTTATTCCTAAAAGTTCATTTATTGAAATTCCAAGTCTGGAAAGTACAAACGCACCAATAACATCGGAAAACATCGACGTGACAAAAAATAATATAATAGTATAGGTGATTTGGAATATTTTGCATTTGAAGCAGAAAGTATAGCATAAAAACAAAAATAAGCTGATAATGACAAGCCGTATAAACATAGGTGTATATAGGGTTGATAGCATTATGACCGCAAAGAGTGATATGCAAAATAGGATAATATATCTGCGGGAAGGGTATACAGGTCTAACCTCTTTATGAAAGAAGTAGAAAATAAGCAGGCATTCTATAATAATGGTATATACTTCAATTGGAAAATTCATTTGATGGTACCTCGTATCAAATTGTTAAAGCGCTCTTGGAAAATGGTCTGTTTTTTCCGAGAAAGTGGAATTTTGCAGCCGTCAGTCATAGTGACAGCAAGTGGTGTAAAGCTGTCCACATAATTCAAATTGATGCAATAGCTTCTGTGAATCTGTACAAATGAAGGATATGAAAAAACCGAAATCATATTTTCCATTGAATCCTTTATCTCCAATGTGGATGTATTTGCAAAATGAAAAATAATGTGCCGGTTCAGACTCTCAAAATATATGACATCGTTTATAGAAATCATTTTCTGAGTTGAACCACACATTACCGCTGCCTTTTGCGGAAGAATCTCGTCAAGAGCCTCCCTGACAACACTTTGAAACATTGTAATCGTTATCGGTTTGCATAGAAATCGAAAAGCAATTCCATATCCTCGGACTGCATACTGCAGTGCGTTTGTCGTAAAAACTATTACGGGACGAGGAGAATATCCTGCTAAAATAGAGCCAATTTCAAAACCATTTGGCTTATCCATTTCTATATCAAGAAAAATTAAATCATAAAATTGGGATTTAAAAGCCTCAAGCAGGGCAGAGGCAGACAAGAAAGTAGAAATATTGTATGGTAATTTGCATGATTTGCAGTAATTGTAAAGTATATCAATATCTTGTTGTTCATCATCACAAATAGCAATATTCATAAAAATAATCCCCTTATCAAAACAATTAAGCTATGAAGATTATAAATTATAAATTTTGAATTTACAAGATTAATTTAGGTTGTGTTTTGAGAATTTAATGGCCGATGTAGGAATTATGCTTAATTATGGATAAAAAGTATGCGTGAAATATCATTTATGTGCGAATTTATGTCATTTATGCAGATTTGATTGCAAATGAATTATAGATTGTATATTATTTATTATAGAGTAAGTTTAGAAAAGGAATACAGGATGATGTACAGAATTGGAATATGTGATGATGAAGAAGCATGTAGAATAAAAATATCGGAAAGTATAAGAAATATAGCTTTAAAAAATGATATAGAAGTTAAAATTATCCAGTATGAGTCAGGAATTCAGGTTATGGATTGTGAGAAACCTGATATATTGATACTAGACATAGAGATGGAACACATAGATGGTCTGAAAGTCCGTGATTTGTTGGAACAGACGGACAATGAGGTACTGATTATTTTCTGTACTAGCCATGATGAAATAATGAGTAAAGCATATGGGCGAAATGTTACAGATTTTATTAAGAAACCTGTGAGGGAAGAAGAAATTGAAAAGAAATTGCTTCATGCGATAAATATTATTAATAGAAGGGTAAAATGGATTTGTCTAAATACTATAAGTGGACTGACAAAGTTTAAAATTTCAGATATAGTGTATGGTATTGCACAGGGAAGGTACTTAAAGATATACATGTTAGATGGGAGCGAATATTTTATTACAGATAAAGGTGTATCACAGCTTTATGAAATGTTGAAGGATATGAATTTTGCCAGAATAAGCAGGAGTATTATAATTAATTTTGAAAATGTTAATACAATTGGAGATGAGATAATTATGACAGATGGGGTGAAGCTAAAGAGTAGTAGAAGAATGAAAAAACAAATACAAGAAGATTTTTTTAATTATATGTGTAAAGTGGCAAGGGTTGAAAGAGCAGATAGATGATTTTAGAATTAATATTATTTGAATGGCTGATATGTAAGCTGGAGATTGGTGATATCAAGTTAAAAAAATATTTTGCGTTTATACTCATAATGTTAATGCAGTTAGGTGAAATTATTGTTATCTTTATTCGACCGGCACAAAGCATATGGTATACCATATTAGCGCTTCCGAGTGCTTTAATTGCTACAGGGATACTATTCAAAGAAAAGATGTGGCGTAAATTAGCAGTGTTTTTGTTTGCATATGGATATATTGATGTAATAGAATATCCGATTAAAATTATAGTTGGCAGCAATAATGATTTAATGGTATACATAATTACTATTATTATAATTTGTCTTATTGGCAAAATAATAAATCAATTCAAAAAAGTATCGTCCATGATAGCGCGTATTGATCCTATATATTTTATGGCTTCGTCCATGATAGAAATAATCAATATGGGAATAATTGTAATGACCGATGATATAATTTTACCTGGTCAGGATAGACTTAAAATTGTAATAAATGTATTAACAATGATTTCATTTGTTATGTTAGGAATATTTGGAATTGTTTTTATGTTTTTGGGTGCATATAAGAAGCAGCTTGAGATAGATAATAAGATAAAACAAAACTATCTGATTATTCAAAAAGAACATTATAGTCAATTGTATTCTCATATGCGAGAAATACGGAAAATAAAACATGATATGAATGCTCATATAAATATATTGTATAATCTGTTAGATACAGAACAATATGATGAAGCTGTTAAGTATATATATGACATCAAAATGCATTATGATATAGGTAAAAAATTGGAATCATATTATGATAACGGAATAATTGATGCAATTATCTATTACTTTAATCAAAAAAATCCATTAATTAAGTTTATTTGTATGGGAAATTTTAGTGGCAGGAATGAAATTTCTGATTTAACAATTTGTACAATACTTTCAAATTGTATTTCAAATGCAGTTGAAGCATGTAATAGATTACAGAAAAAAAAGAAAGAAATTATGATTAATATATCAAATGTGAGAAATTATGTGGTCATTATGATAGAGAATCCTATTGAATGGGAAGTTGATATATCTAAGTTGGGGAGATATACATCAAAGGATGATAGATTATCACATGGATATGGGGTAAGTAATATAATAGATGAAGTCAGGCTGTGTGAAGGAAATTATAATTTTTGCGCAGATGATGGAAAGTTTAGTGTAAGTATTGCAATAAAAAAATAAATACCATTCGTTACAAAAAAAGTACCGCTCATTCTTAAGGTGTTGAAAACAATTTAGAATAAGTGGTACTGTTTTTATATAAACAAAAAATATTGATTGAATGTCAAACATGCACGAATTTGTGTCATTCATGTATTTATGGTTGAAGATATATGGATTATAGGATATAAAGAAGTTAACAACAGTTGTAGTCAGGACAGATTGCAAGCAGAGAGGTAGGTACACATGTATGAATATGAGTAAGGAAGAAAAAATAGTTATTGCGTCAGCTTTAATATGTCAAGTTTTAGTTATCTTTGCAATAATAATTTTGGGGAATATGTATTTTCCTATACCGGATTGGATTATGAAGATTTATGCAGGCGGAATGATTACTGTATTCATAGTAATTATTCGTCATCATTCAATGAAAAAATAGAGATTATTTTTTAATGAGAATTACCGGACAAAACAAGTGGAATATGAAGATAATTATGAGAAAGAACATTATACATTTTACTATTTGGTTAATAGGATTATTTTGTTATGGAATATTATACAATTTTGAGCATCAAAGGGAGATACGCAGTATGAGTATTCTATAGCATAGAATTCATTGCATATGTTTTTGAACTTGTATTAGGGATATATGGTGTTTATATGGCAAAAAAGGCTATGTGCAATTGGATGTGTATTTTGGTATTTATAGTGGTGTTGTTTATTTTTTTAATAGGCAGTTTTAATTGTGAGAAAAAATATTGATTGAATGTCAAACATGCACGAATTCGTGTCATTCATGTATTTATGGTTGAAGATATATGGATTATAGGATATAAAGAAATTAACAACAGTTGAAGAGTCTGGAACGGTTGCAAACAGGAGTGACAAATTAAGGGGGAATATGAAGAATAATTTAAAAGTTTTATTCATACAATTATGTGTTTTGGCAATAGGCTGCTTTATCGGAGAAGCGGTTTTCGGCTTACCCAAATGGCTTGGACTTGTGATAGCAGGTCTTATGTTTTATTTGGTATTTTTTATAATACAGATTAAAGGTGCTATGAGTAATATCAAAGATGAAGTGTCAAGTGATGGTATAGCCGGAGCAAGAATATGCGGAGTCTTTATTTCTGCGATACTACTTGCATTTATATTGGGAATATATGTTTATCAAGCGGCTAATATAGCGATGACTATAGCCGGTGTGGTATTGCTTATATTACAGCGGAGAAAAATAAAAGGGTTTTTCTTTGAGAATCGCTGGGAGAATAATTTTTGGTTGGTGTATTTTGGTATTGCATTTATTATTTGTGGTGTTTTTTCTGTATTTGCGTGTCTGGATATTGCACCATGCACGGAGCTTTGTGGTGTTTACAGGGCTATCGGTATCATAGTGTGGATTTTGGTGATTTTATGGACACTTCCGCCTGATACATGGTTGGCCAGATTTGCCACAAATAACTATAAGAGATATGAAGATAATTATGATTAAGAAAGTAATTGAGTTTATTATAGAGTATTTTTAGAAAGTTTTGCTTTCAACATTCGGATAAGTGCATTGATATCACTTTTGGGAGTGATTTGTGAATTCCTTCAAAAAATGCTGATATGAATATATGTATGCATGGTTTTGAAATTATATTATTCCTGATTGGAGTAGATACATTTGTTTTTTTCAAAGAGGCAATGTACGATTACAAATCTTGGCTATATCAGTATATTGTTGCACTTTATTTTTAATTAGAACAAAAGAAATAATAAACAAAGAAACATTGAATCTGGAGAGGAATTTATAGATGGATAGAATGAAATTGTTAAAGCTACAGATAGTTATAGGAATAATTACTTCGTGCATAGGAATAGTAACGATAATGTATGGAGTGAATTTTTACAATTATCCGAGCAGAGGGAATATTGTGACATGTATTGCATTGCTGTTCTGCTGTATGTTATCAATAATAAGCTGCGTGTTAATTGTGATTAAGAATTATAAAAATAATAAATAACAGTCTCATGTTATTTTTATCTTAGAAATAAGTCTGCTAAATATGTTTCTACCATTCATTACAAAAAAAGTACCGCTCATTCTTAAGGTGTTGAAAACAATTTAGAATAAGTGGTACTGTTTTTATATAATCGAATATTATTGATTGAATGTCAAATATGTACGGATTCGTGTCATTCATGTATTTATGGTTGAAGATATATGGATTATAGGATATAAAGAAATTAACAACAGTTGAGGAGGATGGTGATAATGCTAAGAAATGGTATTAATTGTATAAAATTTTATTGGTTTGGTATATTTTGTAGTGCAATAATTTGTATTGTTGTCAGTACATTTTTAGATTACAGAGTTTTATTTTCTAAAGGGGATTTTTACACCTGTAGAGTATCGTTTACTATATTTGTAGTTTCATTTACAGTATCAGATATTATAATGCTACAGGTTACAGCATTGAGTAGATTTTTATATTTGAGAATCAGGTATTCAATAAAGTGCCCATTATGCATTTTCCCTTTTCTTATAAATAGTGTAGATGGGAAGCTCGAGGTAAAAATTGGGAAAAAACCTGAGGTTGTTTATTGTGATTTTATTGATGATGAAGAGTATAACAGATTTTCATACGAAGAGATGATTCGAATTTTAAGAGAGGGTATAATTGCAAGAAAGATCGGAAGATATATTTTTGGTATTAGTGTAATGATTTTGTTTTTATGCTTTAAACCGGCAGGCGCACTGATAGTGATTATTTTATTGGCAGAGTTTGAAGCATTGGACATGATTTATGAGCGGAAATTTCATGGAGATAATTTCAAGCTTCGCAACATTAGAAGAGGGAATGGAGCTTTGTATTTGAATAAAGTTTATGATGATTGCAGGGTGGAAAATTTCTATGATGATGATATAAATAAAAACTATGTTCTTGGCATGGTTAAGAGGAGACTGGCTAAGAATATATATGATAATGATTATACAGAACCGGCATATGTAAACAATATATTAAAAAGACTTTTTATGGAACCGGAGGAAATCAGTACTTCGCCGGACATAAAGGAACTTGATATTGTTACACTGTATGTATTTTATGCTATATTTAGCAAGAATGAGGATTACGTAGGCAATATCCGTAATGTTGTACTGAGAATGAAATTATATGTAGGACAATATTCAAAATTGTGGAGAGATTATTTCGATTATTTTCTTCAAGTAATTGATTCATACCAATGGAAAAAAGAATTGGAAATTAATAAAAAGAAAGATATGATTCTGCTATATGACTGTTGGGCAAATATTCCGGGCAAGTATAGGAATACCTTATTGTATGTGAAAAATAAAATTGATGATTATATTAATCAAATTATGATTGGAGAAAAATGATGAATAGGATAAGCTTACATGAAAATAAAGTACTTAAGCTTCAAAATGTTGTCTCTTTAGGGATGAATATGGAAGTTTCTAAGAAAGTAGAGAAAATTTATGGATAGAATGAAATTGTTAAAGCTACAGATAGTTATAGGAATAATTACTTCGTGCATAGGAATAGTAACGGTAATTTATGGAGTGAATTTTTACAATCACCCGGGCAGAGGAAATATTATGACATGCATTGTATTGCTGTTCTGCTGTATGTTATCAATAACAAGTTGCGTGTTAATTGTGATTAAGAATTATAAAAATAATAAATAACAATCCATTATTAAAAGCAGTTGAACAGGCATAGAGCTAGTCTCTCTCTACGCCTGTTTTAATGAGTGCCTTATTCACTTACCACAACCTTACAATCCTTCTTAAAGCATGCAATTCCATACTTGATGAAATTGCGCATGCCATCCTGCTTCAGCTTATCCACATATGATTTTTCTTCAATCTGCTTCAGTGCCTCACTGCAGGCTGCGTCCATATCGCCGTTTTCGGCATATTTAAGCTCTATCACGATGCCGGTTCTGTTGTTTGGTACTTCAACCAGGATATCACTGTAGCCGGTGCCCGACTCGGTGTTTGATTTGATGAGCCAGCTTGCTTTGTAGCCCAGCAGACCGAGCAGTATCCCTATCCACAAATGCATTGCAGAATTGTTCAAGTGTCTTTCCGTCATTTGCGGTTGTATCGCTGAACCATTCGCGGATTTTTTGGATGAAAAGATTTTTAATCTCGCGGTTTTGTATTGATAAACGTACCCTGCCATCGTCGGTTACACCCTGCTTTGTCAGGTAACCGGTGGTGAAGAGCACACTTCGCTCCAAGTATTTAAAAACTGCTCAATAAACATGGTTTTGTCTATATAATAAAACCCAGATCTTCGTATATCTTCAAAGTTTTCGATTCCAACAGGCAGTTTTAATATTTCCATGTGAGCCTCCCCAGGTTAAAATATGTTCAATACATTTATATATAGTATAACTGATTTTTAGAGTAATTACAATTTAAATGCTTATAGCTAGAGCATTTAGCAAATTTCCGACTTGGATAAAACTTTATATAAATTCATGTAAGTTTTTGAAAAATGGCCCACTAACTTTTGATCGAAGCCCTAATGTGGTAAAAAGAAGCGTTTGTATGTGTGCTGATTTTTTTACAAAAATAATCTTGACAGTAACATTGAAAGCTGTATAATAGCATTAACAGAACCCACCACGCCTCTGATTTTTCATGCGCAACCCGGTGGGACTTTTTTATTTATGGGGTGTTTTATGTATCAATATCCAAAACAAATATTAACAATAGAACAGCAGGTGCAATCTTATGTGGACGCAGGAATGAAGATTACATCTCAAGAAGATGTAGAGAAGGCATTGAAGTCAATTGGATTTTATCGTTTGAGAGGCTATTCGTTTCAATTATATGATAATGCTGCAAAGAAGTATATTCCGGGAACAAAGTTTGAAAATATTATAAAATTGTATCAATTTGATCAGGAATTATCATCTTTGGTTTTTTCAATGATTTCTAAGATTGAGGTTGCTTTGAGAGTACGATTGGTGGAAGCATTGCTTATACACGAAGAACCACTTGTTTTGCAAGATTCATCGATTTTTAAAGAGAAAAAACGGTATTGGCAGAACATGGCTACTGTAGCGTCAGAAATTGCTCGCTCAAATGATGTGTTTATCAAACATAATTTTGACAATCATGATGGAGAAGTGCCTGTATGGGCGGCCGTTGAAGTTCTTTCGTTCGGTACATTATCGAAGATAATTAAGAATTTGAAAACAGGTACTGGAAGTTCATATTCTATATTAGCGGCTAATTACCAATATAAATCAAAAAAAGGAAATTTGGTAAATCCGTCACAGAAAATGCTTGCTTCATGGATACAGGGGGTTTCGGTATTGCGTAATATGTGTGCTCATAATTCCAGAATTTATAATCGTACAATTCATACGACACCGGAAATTTTGGATGTAGATAAAATTACGCCACCACCAGCGCATAATGGCTTGTATCAAATCTTACTGGCGATGAAGTATCTACGTTCATCCGATGAGGAGTGGACAGTATTTGTAAATGCTTTCGATAAGATGATTCAAAATAATAGTGATGTGGTCAGTCTCATAGCAATGAATCTTCCTGCGGATTGGAAAGAACATTTAAGTGTATAAATGCAGTGGGATTGCATACAATAATAGAGCAGACCTAACCAAGCATCTGGCTCAAACCGGTTAGGCTTTCGGCGGAGTGTTACGATAAGCACTTCGCCATTTTTTATAGAGATATGAATACAGGGATTTTCAGGTGAACAAATGAAGCAATACCTCAAGTATATTTAGATTATTACTGACCCGCCTGTTTTAATGAGTGCCTTATTCACTTACCACAACCTTACAATACTTCTTGAAGCATGCAATTCCGTACTTGATGAAATTGCGCATGCCATCCTGTTTCAGCTTATCCACAAATGCATTGCAGAATTGTTCAAGAGTCTTTCCGTCATTTGCGGTTGTATCGCTGAACCATTCGCGGATTTTTTTGATGAAAAGATTTTTAATCTCGCGGTTTGGTATTGATAAGCGCACCCTGCCATAGTCGGTCACACCCTACTTGGTCAGGTAACCGGTGGTGAAGAGCACACTTCGCTCCAAGTATTTAAAAACTGCTCAATAAACATAGTTTTGTCTATATAATAAAACCCAGACCTTCGTATATCTTCAAAGTTCTCGATTCCAACAGGCAGTTTTAATATTTCCATGCGAGCCTCCCCGGTTAAAATATGTTCAATACATTTATATATATTATAACTGATTTTTAGAGGAATTACAATTTCTAGTGACTATATGTTTTGCTGGGATGTATTACTGCAGGCCATCTTTTTCCAATTTCAACTATTTTTTCGCATAATTCTAACTGGTTTTCCAGCTGATCATACTTTAGTGCTTTATTTGAAAAAAGAGTGGAAAAATCATACATTTTATTATAAGATGATTAAAGGGTCAAAAGGTATCATCCATGCATGCTTGCATGCAATTCAATTAATTATAAACGGAGATTACATAAAATGAAACGATTTACCGCAATATTACTTACAGGCATGATGATATTTACCCTTGCATCATGCGGCAAAAAAGCACAGGATACACCGACAGAGCCTGAAACAGAGACACAGGCTGTAGAGAAGGTCGAGATGCCTACGGAAACGGAAGCCGTGACAGAGGTGGTAACAGAGGCTGCAAAAGAAACACAGCAGACAGAAGCACAGCAGGAAGAACAGACTGCCGAACAGCAGGACGAGGAGCAGAACAATTCAGGTGAAAATAATTCCTCTTATCAGTATGTAGAAAGAGCATCCTATGAGAATGGAGAATCAGTGTCACTAAATCCTTCATGGCAGTATGCAGACCATTCAGCGATAAATTCAGGCTGTGCGGTCATGTACAAGGCTACAGCAAACCGCAAAAACATAGTAGTAGGTGTCAATGCTGGACACGGTACAAGCGGAGGGACTTCGGTGAAGACACTTTGTCATCCGGACGGCTCGGCAAAGACCACAGGTGGTACAACAGGCGCAGGCGCAACAAAAGCAGTAGCAGTTTCAGGTGGTATGTCCTTTAATGACGGTACATCGGAGAGCTCTGTCACACTCCGTATGGCGCAGATATTAAAGGACAAGCTGCTTGCGGCAGGCTATGATGTGCTTATGGTAAGAGACGGAAGCGATGTACAGCTTGACAATGTGGCACGTACTGTCATATGCAATAATGCGGCAGACTGTCATATCGCTCTGCACTGGGATGGCGACGGACTAAGCTACGATAAGGGCTGCTTTTACATATCAGTGCCTGGAGGCATAAAGGGTATGGAGCCGGTTGCATCACACTGGCAGCAGCATGATGCACTTGGGGCAAGCCTGATAGAAGGACTGCGCGCTCATGGAGCAAAGATAAACGGTAATGGCTCAATGGCGATAGACCTGACACAGACCTCATACAGCACGGTACCATCAGTGGATGTAGAGCTTGGCAACGCATGCTCTGACCACAGCGATGCCACACTTGAAAATCTGGCAGACGGACTGGTGCAGGGAGTCGAGGGATATTTCTAGAATATAAAAAGTGTTATATAGAAGTGGTACAACAGATAGAGAAAGGGAATATTATGACAGACAACAAATCCGGGGAGATACTCATAATAGAGGATGACAAGGACATTAATGATCTGCTTGCGACAGCGCTTTCAAAAGCCGGATATAGGACAAGACAGGCATGGTCAGGCACAGAGGGAGAGCTTTTGCTTAGGCTGGACATGGAAGCCTATGCGCTTGTGCTATTGGATCTGATGCTTCCGGGGCTTTCAGGGGAGGAGCTTCTGGCACGGATACGGCAGATGGATGCGTCACTTCCGGTGATAATCCTTACGGCAAAGGATGAACTGGATGAGAAAATCAATCTGCTCGTGGCAGGCGCTGATGATTACATCACAAAGCCGTTTGAGATAAAGGAGGTCGTTGCCAGAGTGGCTGTGCAGCTGCGTCATGCGGTGGCAGATGTGCCTTCAAAGTCGGGCCAGGCAGGGGAAAATCAGACAAAAGCAGAAAATGATACCGGACAGGGAGATACTGCAAATACATACATAGCGGGTCCTGCTAAAATAGAGCACAGACAGCTTGTGCTCGATCGGATTTCAAGACAGCTTTATGTAGCTGATGATGCTGTTGACGGCATCACAAAGCAGGAGTTTGCCATACTCGAGCTTCTCATGGCGCATCCCAGACAGGTGTTTGCCAAGGAGGACATATTTGAATATGCCTGGGATGAGCCGTATATTGGCGAGACAAAGACTCTTGATGTGCACATCAGCAATATCAGAAAGAAGATAAAAAAGCTGACCGATGACGAGTACATAGAGACAGTGTGGGGCATCGGTTACAAAATGAAAGAGTAAAGGTAAACAAGCTTTACTCTTTTTTTACTTTTTGTTAGCGATGTATTAGGATTTTACATTTATATTATGATTAAAGGGTTGCTAAGGAATAAAAGAAAAGGAGATTTGATTGTGAGTGAAATATTATTGCAGACAAAGGCACTGACCAAGCAGTATGGGCACCAGAAGGCAGTTGACAATGTGGATATCCACATAAAAAAGGGTGCAATCTATGGATTTATCGGCAGAAACGGTGCCGGCAAGACTACCTGTATGAGAATGATCGGCGGTCTGGCAAAGCCGACAAGCGGAGAAATATCTATGTTTGGATACACAGGAAAGGATTTGTCGAAGGTACGCTCAAGAGTGGGATGCCTGATTGAGGCACCGGGTGTATATCCCAACATGACGGCAAAGGAAAATATCGAGATGAAGTGCCGTCTCTTCGGCATCAGTAAAAAGGGCTATGCAGAGGGCATACTTGATAAGGTAGGTCTGTTAAATGTGGGAAAGAAAAAAACAAAGAATTTCTCACTTGGCATGAAGCAGAGGCTTGGAATCGGCATGGCGCTGGTTGGAGAGCCTGACCTTTTAGTGCTTGATGAGCCTATCAACGGACTTGATCCACAGGGAATTGCAGAGGTGCGTGATACGATTCAGAATCTGTGTGCACAGCAGGATATGACTGTGTTTATTTCAAGCCATATATTGGAGGAGCTTTCAAAGCTTGCCACAGATTACGGCATTATAAATAATGGAGCCCTGCTTCAGGAAATTACCAGAGAGGAGCTGCTTTCCAAGTGCAGTGAGAAGATTACACTGACAGTGGACAATCCAAATAAAGCAGTGCCTGTGCTCGATAAGATGGGCTTTGTGCACTACATGATAGTGGACAAAAATCATATAGATGTCTATGAGCGCCTGAATGATAGCGCCGCCTTAAATACAGCGCTGGTCACAGCAGGAGTTTCGGTGGCACAGCTAGCGGTCACAGGAATGGAGCTTGAGACATATTTCCTTAGTATCACAGGAGGTGCGACAAATGTTTAATGCGGTAAGAATGGATATTTACAGACTGATACATACAAAGTCAGCTTATGTTATACTTGTAATAGCTATGGCACTCGCAATAGCTATGAGCGGTATGACAGCTCTTGTCAGAAGCATGGCGACAGAGAGCATCGTGGAAACAACTGATGATGTCACTATGGTAAGTGAGTCAGACAGTGAGATAGCAGATGAATACGATACAGCATCAGCGGAATCGTCAAATGGACCAACGGCAACAGTCGGGCTTGAAATGGATGAATCCGACATGTCAGATGAGGTACCGACCATAGCAGATATGGTTGAAAGCGATATAGCGGGTCTTGACCTGGCACTTTTACTTGCAATATTTACGGTGCTCTTTTCAACAGCAGACCTAAACAGCGGCTATATAAAGAGCGTAGGCGGACAGGTGAAGTGCCGTGGAGTGCTGCTGTTTTCAAAGATGATAGCGCTTTCGGTATTTACCTTTGTGGCTATGGCACTTGATGTGATTGTCCAGTGTATTGCAACACCGCTGTTTTTACATGGAGCAGAATTCGGAGATGCAGCAGACTTATTTAAGATGCTTGGCAGCCAGTATGTGGTCACACTTTTATTTGTATATTTTGTCATGGCAATGGCAATCATTATAAAAAACAATGTAATCAGCATGATTATCGCTGTGTGCATGTGTACAGGTATCTTTACACTCATTTTCAGTGGAATCAATATACTTATTGAAAAAATCGGAGTAAAGAACTTTGATATAAATGATTACCTTATTGTTAATCAGATTTCTGAGCTTGATCTGAGTGCGTCTGCAAAGACCGTAGGCGGTGCATTTGCGGTAGCCGCTGTGTGGGCAGTGGTGTCACTGATTGCAGTGTACGGTGTATTTAAACGCAGGGATATATAATGTGTTTTGAATGAGGAATAAAACATGGTTTGGAAAATACTGACTGTAATACTTGCAGTTTCGGTAGCTGTCTTAATAGCTGTGCTCGTAAAAATAAGGGCACAGCTTCGTGACATTAACGAACAGCTTGATTTTTTATGCGAAAAGGATACAAATATGCTCCTTTTAACCGATACCAACATGGCTGATATCGGAAGGCTTAAGGAGCGTATAAACAGATTTTTAGAGCAATGGCACAGGCAGCGTGAGGCGGCGGCAAAAAAGGAGCAGATGATATCTGACACGTACACAAACCTGTCGCACGATATCCGCACTCCGCTTACCTCGCTGGACGGCTATTTTCAGCTGCTTAGGGATGAGACTGACAAGAGCGCGCAGGAGCATTATATAGATATCATTCAGGAGCGTATCACAAGCCTCAAGGATATGCTCGAGGAGCTTTTTATGTTCACAAAGCTTAAAAATGACAGCTTCAAGCTAGAGCTGTCTAATTGCTGTGTCAGCAGACTTTTAAAGCAGACAGTGTTTTCGTATTATGAGGAGTGGAAAAAGCAGGGCATTGAGCCGTCGCTTGATATATGTGAGGATACGATATTTATCACTGCAAATGTGCAGGCGCTCAGGCGGGTGTTTCAGAATGTAATAAAAAATGCGCTGGTGCATGGGCAGAAGAGCATCTGCATACAGATGAGGCAGCAGGATTCGTGCAATTGCAGGGCTTCAGATGACGAGCGTACTTCAAAAAACAGGATTGTCCATATTTTGGTTTCAAATGATGTAAAAAATCCTGATGATATAGACGTGGACAAGGTGTTTGAGCGCTTTTACAAGGCTGATGAGGCGAGGAGTATATCATCGAGCGGGCTTGGGCTTTCGATTGCAAAGGAGCTTGTGGAGAGAATGGGCGGGAGTATTGAAGCGAGGCTTGAGGGGGCGCGGTTTGTTGTGGAAATATTGTTTAAAGGTGAACAGTTACAGCTTTTGTAATGTGATAATAATGTTGACACACATGAAACAAAATGATATACTGACAAAGTATTTGCGGGCATGGCGGAATTGGCAGACGCGCTAGATTTAGGTTCTAGTGGGAGACCGTGCAGGTTCAAGTCCTGTTGCCCGTACTGTTTACAAGGGTTTCAGAGGTTTTTATTACTTCTGAAATTCTTATTTTTTTATCATTTTTTCCTATACGAAAGGATACCACAATGCAGGCTTACAAGGATTTAGTAAAAGCTCTTCCTGGCTTAAAAGAGGATATGCCACGCGCATTTTACATGCTCGCAGAGCTCTTTGATTACGGTTCATTTGATATATGCAGAAGTGACGACAAATATATAATCCCATATATCATGAATGACGCGGTGGAATGCTATCTGACTGTGGAAAATGCAGTGTTAAAGGGCGATTATCATAGCGAGGAAGAAATTATTTCGGCATCGTTGGTTTTAGGAAGTGAAAAAGGCTATGGACTCATTCTGCACCAGCAGGACAATGTGGTCACACTCTGGTTTGATAATTTGCATGTGCATGAGGCATGCTTTAAATACCATGAAATAGGACATTTCTGGGTAAAAGGACAGGAACAGTGGCGCATGCTTGTATATATGGTAGGAACAATCGCTGATAAGTATATGTACATGGGAAAGGAATACTGCAACGAGACAGAATGCTTTATCCAGAGCCTTATTTACTTTGCACCGTTTCGCAGATGGACACCGGTACCTGGCGATTTGATGGAGTATCATTTTCCGGCCCGTGTAGAGGGAATAGACATTATGGAGGAGCTTTGCAGGGAGGTTTCGGACACTGATTATCTTAAGCTCATTGCACGCTACAGGGCAAATCCATGTGAGAAAACGGAAAAGCTTTTGAGCAGACATTTAGCCGATGCAAAAAGAGTACCGCTTTATCAGTATATTTATAAGCTTGTGATAAAGGCATCAAAGGATTATCCCGAGAGAAATTACGGAAATCAGATAAATGAACGCATAAAAGAAAAGCGTAAAGCGCTTGAAAAGGAGCTGCTTCAAAAGGGATACACCGGAAAATACCCTGTGTTTTCAAAGAAAAATACGACTGTGCGTGTAATGGAGGAACAGCCCTACGTCACAGCAATTCTAGAGTGGGATGATTACAAATACAAGCAGCAGCTTATGATTTCTGAGTGCAGTGCCAAAAAGTATGATGGAATAAATGCGGGATTTTTTAAAGGAATAGGCAGACACGGACACATTGTGCAGGTGTAGATACACATAAAACAAAAGCCACGGAGCAATCCGTGGCTTTCATAATACGCTTATTACAAGGATGGGCTTGAGAAGACTCGAACTTCCGACCTCACGCTTATCAGGCGTGCGCTCTAACCGGCTGAGCTACAAGCCCTTGTGTTTTTCACAAAACGTATACTACAATATTTTTTGTAGGAAGTCAAGAGTTTTTTAGAGGTTTTCTCCATCTGTTTTATTTTTCGGATAATCGTTTGAGTGTGCACTGATGACCTCATTAATCCAGTCTACACACTGCTTTTTTCCGTCATCTGTAAATGGAAAGGTATTGTCAGTCTTTTTGCTGTCGTCGGTCAGGTCAAAAATATACGGCCCCGGCCATATCCATGCATGAAAGATTGGCTCGCCCTTTTCCTCGGGTGTATCCTCGGTGGCTTCCTTGATGACTGGCTCCTCACGCTTTATGAGAAAGCGCATGCCGTTCATCCAGCCGGTAAAGGTTGTTTTTTTATAGTAGTTGAGATTGAGTGCATCGTCGTATGTAAGCATAGGTGGCTCCTTGATATATATGATATGTAATTATACACCAAATACCCATTTAATGCCAGAATAACGCCGGTACTTAACAATTCAAAGTAATCATGCACTGAAAATTAATATATTAATGCAAAAATAAAAATGAATAAAAATGTATAAATAATGCTTATGAGCTACATAAATTACCCTTATTAATGAGTATTATAAAAAAATGACTAATTTTTATGCAGAAATGAAAACAATATAGGAAAATATATCCAATTGACAAAGCATGATTTATGTGTATAATAAAAAAGAATTGTTCGCGTCAGAACGACAGTTGTATCAGACAGCAAGATTAGGGAGTGTGTAATGACAATGACGTCATTCGCACTTTTTTGCGTATTAGACAAAATACTTTGACGTGGTGCAGTGATAATGCTTTAAAAAATCAAAATAATGCATTATCGATACAAATCCAAGAGGGAGAGAAAAATATGGGTAAGTACATTGTAAAGAGAGTTATTCTCGCGATTTTTACAATCTTCATTATCAGTCTTATTACATTCTTTGCCATGAATGCAATTCCGGGTGGTCCATTCAATTCGGAGAAGGCAAAGAGTCCGGCGGTAATGAAAGAGCTTGAGGCACGCTACGGACTGGATCAGCCACTTATAGTCCAGTACAAGAACTACATGGCAGGCGTGCTGCACGGAGATTTCGGTGTTAGTCTTAAGACAGACCGTCCGATCTCAGATATCATCGGGGAGAGCTTCCCGATTTCAGCGAAGCTTGGACTCTTAGCGGCGCTCACTGCGATAGTATTCGGAGTGGTGCTCGGTTCGATAGCAGCGCTGATGCGAAACAGGTGGCCGGATCGAGTTATAGTATTCTTCGTCACACTGATTACGTCGATGCCGTCATTTGTCATCGCTACGTTATTACTTTATTTCTTCTGTATAAAGCTTGGCGTGGTGCAGGCCTTCAGCTCAGGAAGCAACATGATATTACTTCCGGTGCTGTCACTGTCACTTTCACCGATGGCATATATTACAAGACTTACAAAGACTTCAATGCTTGATGCACTCGGACAGGATTACATCCGTACGGCAAAGGCCAAGGGTGTACATCAGTACAAGATTATATTTGTACATGCGCTTCGTAATGCGCTCATTCCGGTCATCACATATGTGGGACCTATGATTGGTGGTATCCTCACAGGTTCAATGGTTATTGAGAGTATTTTCAATATCGGAGGACTCGGTTCCAAGTTCGTAAGCTGTATCACAAACCGTGATTACACAATGATTATGGCTACAACGCTTTTCCTTGCTGTCATCATGGTAGGCGCGAACCTCATTACAGATATTGTATACAAAGTGATTGATCCACGTATTAAGCTTGATTAAGGAGAGATAAAGATGAAAGATAATATGAAGAGAGCTCCTTTCTCCACACAGATTGACCTTAGCAAGTTCGATATGAAGGATTTTGCCAAGGCATCAGATGAAGAGAAACGCCAGCAGGAGGTTATGGGTGAGTCAACTACCTTCTTTAAGGATGGTCTTAAGAGACTCCGTAAAAATCCACTGGCTATGGGTTCTATTATAGTTTTGGTTTTACTTATTTTGGTTATTCTTCTGGCACCAAAGATTGTGCCTTACGGCTATGCAGATATCGTTAAGGGTGCACAGAACTTAGGACCTTTCCAGTACAGCGATGCTGAGCAGGCACAGATTGATGCAGGTGAGAAGCTGTTCCCACACATTTTTGGCACAGATGAGCTCGGAAGAGACTATTTTATCCGTGTTGTTTACGGAGCTCGTGTTTCGCTGGGAGTCGGTGTGTTTGCATCACTGCTTGTGCTTATAATCGGTATCATTTACGGTTCCGTATCAGGCTTCTGCGGTGGCAAGGTAGATATGGTTATGATGAGAATAGTAGATATCATTTATTCATTGCCGGATATGCTGCTCATCATTTTACTCGCAGTTGTATTAAATGAGGTGCTAACACCTGTAATAAAGGGTACAGTGCTTTCAAAGCTCGGTGTCAACATGATTGCACTTTTCATAGTGTTTGGATTGCTTTACTGGGTAGGAATGGCAAGACTTATAAGAGGTCAGATTCTTACCATCAAGCAGAATGAGTACATTCTCGCAGCAAAGTGTATCGGAACATCATCAGCCCGCACTATCAGAAAACACATTTTACCGAACTGTCTGTCAGTAATCATCATTACTACAGCGCTTCAGATACCATCAGCCATCTTTACTGAGAGTTATCTGTCATTTATCGGACTTGGTGTTTCGGCTCCTATGCCTTCACTTGGTTCGTTGGCAAATACAGCGCGTGGTGGACTCCAGAGTTACCCATTGCGTCTTATTTTTCCGGCGCTTACGATTTGTATCATTGTTCTTACATTGAATCTTATCGGCGACGGCTTAAGAGATGCATTTGACCCTAAATTATCGAAATAGTAAGGAGTGAGTAAGATGGAAGATAATAAGTTTGTTCTTGAAGTATCTGATCTGCACACTACCTTCAAGACCGATAACGGAGACGTATCAGCTGTAAACGGTGTCAGCTTTAAGCTTGAGCCGGGAAAGACTCTTGGAATCGTAGGAGAGTCGGGCTCAGGAAAGTCAGTTACAGCATATTCAATCATGCAGATTCTTGCTGAGAATGGTGCCATCACAGGCGGCTCAGTAAAATATAAGGGTGAGGATATCACCAAATGGAACAAAAAGAAAATGGCAGATTTCAGAGGAAAATGCTGCTCAATCATTTTCCAGGATCCTATGACATCGCTTAATCCGGTATTTACGGTAGGCTACCAGCTTGAGGAAGCAGTGCTTCTTCATACAGATCGTACAAAGAAGGAAGCAAAAGAGCGCGCTATAGAGATGCTCACACTTGTAGGAGTAAATGAGCCTGAGAAGAGAGTAAATCAGTATCCTCATGAGCTTTCAGGTGGTATGAGACAGCGTGTCATGATAGCTATGGCATTAGCCTGTGAGCCGGATATCCTTATCGCAGATGAGCCGACAACAGCTCTTGATGTGACTATCCAGGCACAGATTCTTGAGCTTATGCAGTCACTGCAGGAAAAGCTCGGCATGGCAATCATCATGGTTACACATGATCTGGGTGTCATTGCTTCAATGTGTGATGAGATCATAGTTATGTACGGCGGCCGTGTGTGTGAGAGAGGAACAGCAGATGCCATATTCTACAGCCCGGCGCATGAGTACACAAAGGGACTGCTTCGTTCAATCCCTACAAAGACCAATTCAAAAACCAGGCTTGTTCCTATCGGGGGCACACCAATCAATATGCTCAACATGCCAGAGGGCTGTGCATTCTGCCCTCGCTGTGATGCCGCTATGAAGATATGTCTCACCGAAAAGCCGGAGGAAATCTGGGTTGGAGAGGATCATCTCGCATCATGCTGGATGAATATTAAGAATATGATGGAGGAGGGAAAATCAAATGAGTAATGAGACAAATAACAACGAGTACCTGCTCAAGGTAGACCATTTGAAGCAGTATTTCCCTGTTCATGACGGATTTAAAAAGATGGAATTAAAGGCAGTCGATGATGTGTCATTTGCCATAAAGCCGGGTGAGACGCTTGGACTTGTTGGCGAGTCAGGCTGTGGAAAGACAACCGTAGGACGTACTCTTTTACGTCTGTATCAGCCTACAGCAGGACGCATTGAGTTCGACGGCAATGTATTGTTTGACAGTGAGAAGAAGATAGATGTGGATATGCATCCTTACCGTAAGCAGATGCAGATGGTATTCCAGGATCCGTATTCATCACTCAACCCTCGTATGACGGTTGAGGATATCATTGGAGAGCCTCTCGATGTGCACAAGCTTTACAGTAGCAAGAAAGAGCGCCATGAGATGATTATGGATCTCATGGAGACAGTTGGATTAAACGCAGACCATGCCACACGCTATGCACATGAGTTTTCGGGTGGACAGAGACAGCGTATCGGAATAGCAAGAGCGCTTGCAGTAGATCCGAAGTTTATCGTATGTGATGAGCCGGTATCGGCACTTGATGTTTCAATTCAGGCCCAGGTAGTCAACATGTTTGAGGATCTGCAGAAGGAGAGAGGGTTATCATACCTGTTTATAGCGCACGATCTGCTTGTAGTGCAGCATATCTCTGATAGAATAGCTGTTATGTACTTAGGTCATATGATGGAGCTTGCAGATGCGGATGAGCTGATGGACAATCCAATCCATCCGTACACACAGTCGTTGCTTTCAGCGGTTCCGATCCCGGATCCTGAGACTGCCAGACACAGCAAGCGAATCGTGCTTGAGGGAGATGTTCCTTCGCCTCTTCGCATGCCTAGCGGCTGTCCATTCCGTTCGCGTTGTAAATATGCGACAGAACAGTGTGCAGCAGCACGTCCGGAGCTTACAGACAGAGGAAACGGACATATGGTTGCATGCTTCAACCGCTAATATAAGGTTTTTACCGGCATATAGCTTAAGCCACATGTGCCGGTTCTAACATAAATTTATTTTTCATATTAATTAATTAGGAGGAAGAAAGATGAAAAAGAGATTAGTAGCACTTACTCTTGTTGCAGCTATGGCACTTGGCATGACTGCTTGTGGAAGCAAGAGCGAGGGCAAAATATCTACTAACGACACATCTGCTAACGGCACTTCTCATACTGCTGTATCAGCAGGCGTAGACTGGACAGGCTATGATGAGTTAGTAGATTCTATCCGTACAGAAGCAGATCTTGCAAAGCGTGCAGAGATGATGCACCAGGCAGAGGATATGCTTATGGATACATGGTGTGTTATTCCACTTTACTACTACAATGACCAGTATATGCTCAAGGATTATGTCACAGGCGTATACTCAACAGTAGAGGGTATGAAATACTTCTACAATGCAAAGAACACAAAGAATGCTGGAAAGTTAAACATCTTCATGGCATCAGAGCCTGATCATATCGATCCTGCATTAAACAGTACTGTTGACGGCGGATGTCTTGCAGTAAACAGCTTTGAGGGTCTTATGCGTTACAACGCTGAGGGCAAGCTTGAGCCTGCATGTGCAGAGAGCTATGAGGTTTCTGAGGATGGCCTTACATACACATTCACAATGCGTGACGGTCTTAAGTGGTCAAACGGTGATGAGCTTACTGCAAAGGATTTCGAGTGGTCTTGGAGGAGAGCTGCAGATCCTAAGACAGCTGCAGATTACAGCTACCTTTGCGCAGTATTCGCAGGATATGATGATACAAAGGGTCTTGCTGCTGATGATGTAGTAGCTTCTGATGATGGAAAGACTCTTACTGTCAAGCTTAAAGCAGTTACACCATACTTCCTTGACTTATGTGCATTCCCATTCTTCTTCCCTGTAAACCAGAAGTCAGTAGAGGGAAATGATGACTGGGCAAACGATGCAAGCGACAAGTTCGTTACAAACGGTGCATTCACACTCAAGGAGTGGAAGCATGATTCAAGCATGACATATGTTAAGAATCCTAACTATTGGGATGCTGACAATGTAACAGTTGATGAGATGAACGTAATGCTTACATCTGATGATGTTTCAGCTTACACAGCTTACCAGAACGGTGACCTTGATTTCATCGATACAGTTCCTACAGCCGAGATTGAGGCAGCTAAGAAGACAAGCGAGTTCTACACAGTTGACAACCTTGGAACATACTACGTAGGCTTCAACATTAACTCTAAGCTCTACTCAGAACTTGGATTAGATGCTGACCAGGCTAAGGTATTCAGAAAAGCAATCTGTCTTCTTATCGATCGTCAGTACATTATCGATACAATCGCCCAGGGCGGACAGAAGATTGCCACAACATTTATCCCAGAGGGCGTTACAGATGGTAACGGTGGCGAGTTCAAGAACAAAGATTACTACGGCACAGATTACGATAAGAACTTTGAGGAGGCTAAAGAGCTTCTTGCTTCTATCGGATTATTAGATGAGAGCACAGGTCAGGTAAACCAGACTGTCGAGTTCTCATACCTTGTAAACAACTCAGAGTCAAATGTAAAGATTGGTGAGGCTATCCAGGCAGATCTTTCAAAGGTAGGTATCAACTTAAAGGTTGAGCAGCAGGAGTGGAACGTATTCCTTAACAGCCGTAAGGACGGACAGTTTGATTTCGCCCGTGAGGGATGGCTTATGGATTACAACGATCCAATCAACATGCTTGAGATGTTCACAACAAAATCAGGTAACAACGATATGCAGTTCGGTCGTTAATCTGATTTTGCTATCATAACAAAGCCGCTCGTGCCATTTGCACGACGATGCGAATAACATGAAGAGTATATAGGAAGTCATACAGCTATTGTATGGCTTCCTTTTTTTGCGTTTAAAGTGGGCTTTTCAGAGCGAAAAAAGGCTCTTTAAAAAAATATGATAATGGTGTAGAATTGTTATTATATAGTTTTAGAATGATGTTTGAGGGTGTGTGATGATTTTAGGACTAAGTGATACGGAAAAGAAATTTAAGACAGCGATGGATACGGCGGGTGCCGACATGACAGTGGTCAACAGCTGGCTTAAGCTGTATGTCAAAACCAAAAAGAATTCCTCCGGTGTTGCAAAGCGCTATTATGGCGTGAAGACAGGCTTAAGCAGTCTGCTTTCAGATTTAAAGGAGCTTGAGCAACAAGTTATCGGGTATTGTGAGCTCACAGGAACAGACCGGAAGCACTTTGGAGAGCTGATAAAGGCTTGCAAAGCGAAAAGCGGCATGTTTGACGATGAATTTTTAATCAGCAAGGTGGACACGGATTTTCACACGACTCTGGACTCTGTTGTAAAGCAGGGGGAGAGATATCTGTCATCCTTTGACAACGGTATCATTTTACAGAGTGAGATAGAGAATCTGATACACCTGACAAATGAGGGGCTTGAAAGGAAAAAGCCTGATTTGTTTGCTCTGTCATATTTCTATCTGGGGCACAGCAACAAAGAGCTTGCAGAGCTAAATTTCACACAAAAGACTAAGAGAGTGCATGAGATATATTACGAGGAGTTCTGGAAGGATATATTAAAGCAGCTTGAGGCATGTGTGAAGCAGGCTGAGGCCATAAACGATAAGTATGAGGGCACGACAGACCGGCGCACGGCAAGGATACTGTCGGAGCTTAATCCGCTGCTTGTGGGTGTTACAAAGCAATGGGAGCCGGAACAGACAGCAGAATACATACTGCGCGATATGTGCAGGATATTCAGGGATTGACATAGAAAAATGCAGATTGATAAAGGAGCAGAATATGGATGTTATAATTTGGGCAATTATCTTAGGAGCTGTTTTTTACATTAACAAAAAATCAAAGAGCGCAGGCAGTAAAAACACGCAGCCAAACAAACCGAGACCGCAGCAGAAGCAGATACAGCAGATATGGAACAGCATGCAGAATACAGTTCAGTCGGGTATGAATGCATTGAACCAGACATATCAGCAGAAACAACAGCCACAGATGCAGCAGAGAGCACATCAGCCTCAGAGACCACAGATGCAGCAGAGAGTACAGCCACAGCAGAGACCACAGCAGAGCAATCCGGATATAGTGCAGAGGGCCGTGAAAAATAATGCACGCTTTGCGGATGATACGACACAAAAAGAGATTGAGACTATGCACGGACATAGCGAGGCACAGCAGAGGCTGGCGCAGGAGCACTCAAGAAATTGCCAGACACTGCATAATAAAGCAGCTGATGGTGCAAAGATTATAGAGGCTGAGACACAGAGCATGTTTGGCAGTGTTGAGGATCTGATTGCCATGGGATACAGTGGCAATCTGGAGTTTGAGAGAGATTTCCTTGGGGAAGGCTTAGACATGATTAACAACTTTTAAATAATATGAAAAGAGGCAGAAATGATGGACAGAACACCAAAGCCCGGAGAGCTTTACAGGCACTTTAAGAATAAGCTGTATCAGATAGTTACAGTGGCGACACATTCAGAGACAGGGGAAAAGCTTGTGATTTATCAGGCTTTATATGATGATTTTGGGATATACGCCAGACCACTCGACATGTTTGTAAGCGAGGTGGACCATGAGAAATATCCTGATGTGAAGCAGAAATACAGATTTGAGAAGATCACACTTAAGGATAAGCCGGAGGATATGTCGGGAAAGAGTATCTCTTTGAGCACTAATGCGATTGCAGCTAATGCACCTGAAGCTGTGAGTGTTCAGACACAGGCATGTTATGAGCCGGCACCGGATGCAGATGAAGGCCAGGCACCGGATCCGCGTTTGCTGGAGTTCCTTGATGCGGATACCTTTGAAGAGAAGTACAATATACTTATTTCAATGAGGGATATCATAACCGACCGCCTTATAGATGACATAGCGGTGGTTATGGATGTTGTAGTTCCTGAGGGCCCATTGCAAAAGCGGTATGATGATTTAAAGAATACGATAAAGACCAGGCAGTACTATGAATTTTCCAATCGGCTCAGATAGCTGTTGTGATATTTGCCGGATTCAGTGACATCCTCGCCAAACCAGTCAGGCGCTGTGAATTCATTTGCTGCGTCGACAGAGTCGAATTCAACCTCCACAAGTGTAAGAGGAGCCAGATCACCCTCAAATACATCAAGCTCTGCGGTCAGACCACCGTCAAGAGGTATGAGATAGCGTGTCTTTTCGATGAGACGACCGTCAATCTTTTGGACAAGATGGTCGTAGGCTTCTTTTGTGAGAGGAAGATTGTACTCCTCGCGCACCATAAGACCGGCTCCCTTGTAGGTCATATAATAGCTGTCATTTGAGCGTCTGACTCTGACAACAGGCGAGGTGCACAGATAGCCCTGGGCGATTTTTTTGCTCGCGTAGCTGTCTAAATTGGAAGGAAGCTGTTTAAGTAAGTATTTTCTTTCGATTTCCATGGTATATCCTTTCAGGTTACTGGTAGATTTATAGTTACGGTTTATATTTTTGTTTTACCCTCATATCATTTATGTATGATTATAATGACCGGTATTTAAAAATTCAAGGATGAACCGCAGCTTTTTATAGTATGATTAAAGGGTCAAAAGGTATCATAGTATTATCAAAGAAAAATAAAGGAGAAAAATATGATTAAAGTAGGAATTTTTATGGCAGATGGCTGTGAGGAGATTGAAGGACTTACAGTAGTAGATATAGTTAGAAGAGCAAAGCTTGAGATTGAAACCATATCAATCACGGAAAAAGCCGAGGTGACAAGCTCTCATCAGGTGACATTTAAGACAGATACCACAAAGGCACAGGCTGATTTTGACAGCTACGATGCAATCGTACTGCCGGGAGGCATGCCGGGTACATTAAACCTTGGCGCGGATGAGACCGTAGTAAAGACAATTAAGAGATTTGCCGCTGAGGGAAAACTTGTTGCAGCGATATGTGCAGCGCCTAGCGTGCTCGGTGAGAATCATATACTTGAGGGCAAAAAAGCTACCTGTCATCCGGGTTTTGAGGAAAAGCTGCTCGGTGCACAGTGGCTTGAGCAGCCTGTAGTTGTGGATGGCAATGTGATTACAAGTCGTGGAATGGGAACAGCTATTGCGTTTGCACTCGAGCTTGTCAGATACTTCACAGACGATGCCACAGTAGAGCATATTCGACAGGGACTGGTATACTAATACAACGTTCAGCAAATAATCATATTATTAGTATTATAACAAAAGAGGTCACACACCAACCCCATGGTGCGCGGCCTCTTTTTATGCTTGCATTTGAAGCGTACATTTGAAGCCTGCTATTGCAGAGCTTATTTCATCTGCTGCTCCTGCTTCATGATCATCTGCTTGACCATCTCGCCACCGATTGAACCGGCCTGCTTAGAAGTAAGGTCACCGTTGTAGCCCTCCTTTAAAGGAACTCCAAGCTCTGAAGCAACCTCTTCCTTGAAACGGCTCATAGCCTCTTTTGCCTCCGGTACAGAAGCCTTTTTACTACTTGATGCTGCCATAATGCAATACCTCCTTTTAAAACGTTATACACAAGCTGTATGTGTATGGAAATATTATGCCGTAAAATGACAAAAATATGTTTTGGTATTGCTGACAATTTATGGAATTATACACAAAAGCAAATTTAATGTAAAAAACACTGGAAATAGTGGATTTGTTGTGTTATAATCATCCAATGACTGGGCTTAGCAGTTTATAAAGCATGCCCACATTACATTTGATGTACATACCATTCATATATATTTTTAAGGAGGATAACGATTGACATGAGTGTACAGGTTGAGAATTTAGAGCATAATATGGCAAAGCTTACTATTGAGGTAGCAGCTGAGGAATTAGAGAAAGCATTGGATTCTGCATATCAGAAGCAGAAGAAACAGATTAGTGTACCTGGATTCCGTAAAGGAAAAGTGCCAAGAGCTATGATTGAGAAAATGTATGGAGCAGGTGTGTTCTACGAGGATGCAGCAAACATTCTTATGCAGCAGACATACGCAGGTGCGGTTGACGAGAGCGGTGTTGACATTGTTTCACGCCCAACAGTTGAGGTTACTCAGATTGAGAAGGGACAGCCTTTCATCTACACAGCAGAGGTTGCTGTAAGACCTGAGGTTACTCTTGGTAAGTACATGGGCGTTACAGTTACAAAGATCGACACATCAGTTTCTGATGAAGAGGTTGACGCTGAGCTTGAGAACCAGAGAAACAAAAATGCAAGAACAGTTACAGTTACAGATCGTCCTGTAGCAGAGGGAGATACAGCAGTTATCGACTTTGAGGGATTTGTTGACGGAGTAGCTTTCGAGGGTGGAAAGGGTGAGAATCATCCATTAGAGATTGGTTCACACACATTCATCGATACATTCGAGGATCAGTTAGTAGGAAAGAACACAGGCGATGAGGTTGAGGTCAATGTAACATTCCCTGAGAAGTATCAGGCAGAAGACCTTGCAGGAAAGCCGGCTACATTCAAGGTTAAGATCAACGAGATCAAGGCTAAGGAGCTTCCAGAGCTTGATGATGAGTTTGCACAGGATGCAGCAGGTGTTGATACATTAGCTGAGTACAAAGAGGAAATCAAAAAGAACCTCACAGAGAAGAAAGAGACAGAAGCTAAGAAGACTAAAGAGGATGAGGCTATCCAGAAGATTATCGACAAGTCAAAGATGGATCTTCCTGAGGCAATGATTGAGACACAGTGTGAGACAATGGTTGAGGAGTTCGCTCAGAGAATCGCACAGAGCGGTCTTACAATGGAGCAGTACTTACAGTTCTCAGGCATGACAGTTGACCAGCTTAAGGATCAGGTTCGTCCTGAGGCTACAACACGTATCCAGAGCAGCCTTGTACTTGAGCAGATTGCCAAGGAGGAAAACATCGAGGTTACTGATGCAGATATCGATGCTGAGGTAGAGAAGATGGCTAAGGCATACGGCATGGAGGCTGATAAGCTTAAAGAGTACATGGGAGATGCTGAGAAGGAGTCTATGAAGAAAGACATTGCTATCACAAAGGCCGTAGATCTTATCATGGACAACGTTAAAGAGCGTGCAAAGGCAAAGAAAAAGGCTGATGCAGAAGAGTCTACAGAAGAATAAGATTTTTGAATCAAGATTTGATTGACTGGCTCAGAAGCCTATTTTCTGAGCCGGTCTTTTGAGCTTTTATAAAGGAGGTATTTTATATGAGTTTAGTACCATATGTCATTGAACAGACCAGCAGAGGAGAGCGCAACTACGACATTTACTCCAGATTATTAAAAGATCGTATCATTTTCCTTGGAGAGGAAGTAAATGAGACAACAGCCAGCCTTGTTGTTGCCCAGCTTTTATTCCTTGAGTCCGAGGATCCGAATAAGGATATCCACCTTTACATCAATTCACCGGGTGGAATGGTTACAGCAGGACTTGCTATTTACGATACTATGCAGTACATCAAGTGTGATGTTTCAACAATCTGTATCGGTCTTGCAGCAAGCATGGGAGCTTTCCTTCTTGCAGGCGGTGCAAAGGGCAAGAGATATGCTCTTCCAAATGCAGAGATTATGATTCATCAGCCATCTGGCGGTGCAAAGGGTCAGGCTACTGAGATTCAGATTGCTGCAGAAAATATTTTAAAGACAAAGAAGAGATTAAACGAAATTTTAGCAGCCAATACAGGCAAGCCATACGAGACAATTGCAGCTGATACAGAGCGAGACAACTATATGTCAGCACAGGAAGCCGCAGAGTATGGTCTCATAGACAGTGTAATAACAAACAGATAATCAGAAGTTAGATGAATTTAAGAGGGTACCCCATATGGGATGCCCTCATGCAATAAAAGGAGTTAATAATGGCAGGAAAAAACGACGGAAAGATTCGCTGCTCATTTTGCGGTAAGACACAGGACCAGGTAAATCGTTTGATTTCCGGACCTAATGGAGCTTTTATCTGCGATGAGTGTATAGATATATGTGCCGAGATTCTTGAGGAAGAAGGCGTAGATGGCCATGAGGACAAAAGCAGCGCTAAGGATGATATAAATCTTGTTACTCCGGAGGAGCTTAAGGCGTTTCTGGACGATTATGTAATAGGACAGGACCAGGCAAAGAAGGTGCTTTCGGTTGCTGTTTACAATCACTATAAGAGAGTTCTGGCAGGTGATACATCAGATGTAGAGCTTCAGAAGAGTAATATTCTCATGCTTGGACCTACAGGCTCAGGAAAGACACTTCTTGCGCAGACACTTGCCAGAGTGATAAATGTTCCATTTGCTATCGCTGATGCTACAACACTTACAGAGGCAGGATACGTAGGTGAGGATGTGGAGAATATCCTATTAAAGCTTATTCAGGCGGCAGATTATGATATCGAGCGTGCAGAGCATGGTATCATTTATATAGATGAGATAGATAAAATTACAAAGAAATCAGAGAATGTCTCAATCACCAGAGATGTGTCAGGCGAGGGTGTACAGCAGGCTCTTTTAAAGATTCTTGAGGGCACAGAGGCATCTGTACCGCCACAGGGCGGAAGAAAGCATCCGCAGCAGGAGCTTATTCCTATTGATACTACTAATATACTTTTTATCTGCGGTGGAGCATTTGATGGTCTGGAAAAAATTATCGACAGTCGTATGGATACATCATCTATAGGCTTCAATTCAGATGTAAAGTCAAAGACAGAGCTCAATGTAGGAGAGGCGTTTAAGCATGCACTTCCACAGGATTTTGTAAAGTTTGGATTGATTCCTGAGTTTATCGGACGTGTACCTATTACCGTTTCTCTCGAGGCACTCGACAGGGATGCACTTATCCGTATACTTAAGGAGCCTAAGAACTCGCTTATCAAGCAGTACACCAAGCTTTTTGAGCTTGACGGAGTAGGTCTTGAGTTCACAGACGATGCAGTAAATGCCATCGCTGACAAGGCACTTGAGAGAAAGACAGGAGCCAGAGGACTTCGTGCCATCATGGAGGCTGTTATGCTTGACCTTATGTATCGTATACCGTCAGACAAGAGCATCAGCAAGTGCGTAATCGACAAGGATACAGTTGAGGAAAACTTAAAGCTAGATGGTGAGTGTGTGCCGGAGGCATATATCGAGGAAAAAGCGGCATCGTAAGTACATGGCGGTATTTTACAAAAGATACAGCATCGGATAATATAAATTGCACAGCGGTTTTTATGCCAGGCTGTGCAATAATACAGGAGATATAAGTGGAAGAACAGATTATGAATATGCCTGCAGTAGCGCTGAGAGGGCTTACTATTCTGCCGGGGATGATTGCCCATTTCGACATCAGCAGAGAGCGCTCTCTTCGTGCTGTCGAGGAGGCTATGGAGCAGGATCAAAAGATTTATCTTGTCACACAAAGGAATGTGGACAGTGAGGACCCGACTCAGGAAGACCTCTATCAGATGGGTATTGTTGCTGATATAAAGCAGGTTGTCAGATTACAGAATGATGTTGTGAGAATACTTGTAGATGGAATAAGCCGGGCAGCATTGCTTGGCTTTACCGGTAATGAGAAGTACCTTGAGGCAGAAATCTGTTATTGTGATAGTAATGCAGACAGCCTGCCGGAGGATCTCAGGGAAGCCATGCTTCTCGGAGTCAGAGAGGCTTTTCACAGATATGCGGCAGTCGTCGGCAAAATCAGCAAGGAGCTTATCAGACAGATAGATCAGTATGAGGATCTTGAAAAGCTCATTGATTATGTAACCAACAATCTGCCGGTGTCATATGAGCTTAAGCAGCAGGTGCTTGAGGCAGAGGATATCAATGACAGATATCAGGTTATAGTATCATTACTTCTCTCCCAAGTGGAGGTTATTTCCATAAAGAATGAGCTTCAGAAAAAAGTAAAGGTTCGTGTGGACAAGCATCAGAAGGAGTATGTGCTTCGTGAACAGCTTGGTGTGATACGTGAGGAGCTGGGCGAGAATGCCGACTCGGAGGCTGATGAATATGAGAAAAAGCTATCTGAGTTAGATGCGCCTGACTACGTAAAGGAAAAGACGAAAAAAGAGATAAAGCGCTTTAGAAATATGAGCAGCAGCTCATCAGAGAGCACAGTTGAGAGAGGCTATATAGAGACTGTACTTGAGCTTCCGTGGAACAAAATGTCTGTGGACAACAAGGATCTTGACCATGCAGCACAGGTGCTCGATGATGATCACTACGGATTAAAGGATGTTAAGGAGAGAATACTTGAGTTTCTGGCAGTCAGAAATCTGACAAGCAAGGGAGAGAGTCCTATAATTTGTCTTGTAGGTCCTCCGGGAACAGGAAAGACAAGCATAGCCCGTTCAATTGCGTCTGCACTGGAGAAGAAATATGTGCGTATTTCTCTTGGTGGTGTGCGTGATGAGGCAGAAATCCGTGGACACAGAAAGACATATATCGGTGCTATGCCGGGCCGTATAGTAAATGGCTTAAGACAGGCAGGCGTTTCAAATCCTCTCATGCTGTTGGATGAGATAGATAAGGTGTCAAGTGACTACAAGGGTGACACATCAGCCGCTCTTCTCGAGGTGCTTGACAGTGAGCAGAACTGCAGATTCAGGGATCATTACATTGAGATGCCTGTGGATTTGTCTGAGGTGCTTTTTATTGCAACGGCAAATGAGGTTTCAGGCATTCCAAAGCCGCTTCTTGACAGGATGGAGCTTATCGAGGTGCCAAGTTACACTGAAAATGAGAAGTTTCACATAGCAAAGGAACACCTGGTTGAGAAGCAAAAGAGCAAAAACGGAATTAAAAAGGAACAGCTTACGATAACAGACTCTGCCCTAAAGGATATTATCAGGCTGTACACCAGAGAGGCCGGAGTCAGAAGCCTTGAGAGGACTATCGGCAAGCTGTGCCGCAAGGCTGCCAGGGAAATCTTTAAGGACAGCGAAGCTGCTGTAAAGGTTACAAAGACCAATCTTAAGACATATCTGGGCAATCCGAAGTACAGTCCGGAGAAGAAAAATGATCACGCAGAGGTTGGAATTGTTAGAGGCCTGGCATGGACCAGCGTTGGCGGAGTCACACTTGAGGTTGAGGTGAATGTGCTGCCGGGCAAGGGTGAGCTCGTGCTCACCGGTAAGCTTGGCGACGTGATGAAGGAGTCGGCACAGGCGGCACTTAGCTATGTGCGCTCAATAAGCGAAGGATATGGCATTGATGCAGAGTTTTACACGAAGCATGATATCCATATACATATCCCGGAGGGCGCAGTGCCAAAGGACGGACCATCTGCGGGTATCACTATGGCGACAGCCATGCTCTCAGCCATTACAGACAGAGCTGTCAGGGCAGATGTAGCCATGACAGGCGAGATAACACTGCGCGGCAGGGTGCTTCCGATAGGAGGACTCAAGGAAAAGCTGCTTGCAGCCAAAGTAATCGGAATAAAAACAGTATGTATTCCAAAGGATAATGAAAAGGACCTGGAGGAGATTTCAAAAGAAATAACAGACGGCATGGAAATCGTGCCGGTGGAGAGATTTTCACAGGTGGAGAAGATAGCATTTGTAAAATAAGAATGAGGAAGAGATTATGGTAATTAAAAGTGTTAATTTAGAGACAGTTTGCGGAATTACAAGCACAATCCCTGACAATGAGTATAATGAAGTGGCATTCGCCGGCAAGTCAAATGTAGGCAAGTCGTCACTGATCAACGCACTCATGAACAGAAAGTCACTTGCCAGGATCTCTTCACAGCCCGGCAAGACACAGACCATCAATTTTTATAACGTCAATGACGCCATGTATCTGGTCGATCTGCCGGGCTATGGCTATGCCAATGCCAATATCGAGATAAAAGCTAAATGGGGACAGATGATAGAAAACTATCTTCACACCTCCAAAAAGCTTCAGGCAGTGTTTCTTTTAATAGATATAAGGCATGAGCCATCGGACAATGATATCATGATGTATGACTGGATGGTAAACCAGGGCTTTGCACCGATTATCATTGCAACCAAATCTGATAAATTGAAAAAAAGCCAGATTGCCGCACACATAAAGACTATCAAGGATGTGCTTCATGTGAAGCCGGGCACGGTAGTTATACCGTTTTCGTCCATGTCAAAGGAAGGCAGGAACGAAATCTGGAAGCTCATAGATTCACTCGTGTTTGACGAGGATACGCTTCTTGCCATGAAACAGGAGGAAGAAGCAAAGCGCGAGGCAAAATCAGCAGCAAAAAGAGCCGCTGCATCCCAGCCGCACAAAAAGGAGCGCTGGAAGAAGACCGGAAAGCCGGTTGCCAAAAAGACTAAAGAACGCAGAGATAAGACCAAGAGCAAAAAAAGCGTTAATAATCATAAAAAGAAATAAAGTTATAGAAAGAAAGGCGAATATTTAATATATGAAGAATAAATGCAAATTTGTAGGCATTATGTTTTTGTGTATATTGATAGTGTGTACGCTTGCGGTAATGGCATATGAGCACACAGCAGGTATGAAAGGCGCTGCCGGTGGAGCATCAAATGCTTCGGGCAATACAAAAAATACTGACGAAGCAGACGATATGCTTACTGTCGTGACATCCTTCTATCCAATGTATATTGCAGCTTTAAATATAGTAGACGGAGTGGAAGGTGTGAGACTTGAAAACTTAAGCGAGCCACAGACCGGTTGTCTGCATGATTTCCAGCTCACACCGGAGGATATGAAGCTTTTATCCACAGCCGATGTTTTTGTAATAAACGGAGGCGGTATAGAGTCGTTTATGTCAGATGTGGCAAAGGCGTATCCGAAGCTTGATGTGGTTGAGGCCTGTGAGGATGTGGCACTTCTTTCTGAGGATGATGCAGACAGTGACCACGACCATGATCACGAAGCAGATGCAGAATCAGACAGTGATCACGACCATGATCATGATGCAGATGCAGAATCGGACAGTGACCACGACCATGACCACGAAGCAGACGCAGAATCAGATAGCGCGCACGATCATGACCATGGTGATGAGAATGCCCATGCATGGATGAGCGTGCCGCGTTACCGCACCATGGTTCAGACAATCGCATCCCGGCTTGCCGAAAAGGATGCAAAGCATGCTGATGAATATTATGCAAATGCAAAAGCATATGATGCAAAGCTTGCAGTGCTTGAAGAAAAGATAAATAGCATAAAGAGTCTTACCAATGGACAGAATATCATCATATTCCATGAGGCCTATGCGTATGTAGCTGATGATTTTTCCATGAATGCATGCTATCTGTTAGACCTTGACGAGGAGCGCTCAGTCAGCGCAGGTGAGATAAAGCAGGTAATAGGTGCCATAAAGGATGACGGAGTGTCGGTAATACTCGCTGAGGAGCTCTACGGAAAGAGCATGGGAGATACCGTATCGCGTGAGACAGATGTGCATGTGATTTATATCGATCCTCTCAACAGGGGAGAGTACGACAAGGACAGCTATCTTGATGGTATGGAGCACAATATAGAGCTTATAAAAGAGGCATTTACTAAATAAAATTGGAGAAAATATGCGGAAAATAATACAGCCATGTGGCTTTCATTGCATAAAAATAAATAACCTTGGAGTGAGCTTTGGAGAGCAGACAGTGCTTGAGGATGTAAATATGCACATACACTGTGGCTCCTTTAATGTCATAATAGGCCAGAACGGTGCCGGAAAATCCACACTCATAAAGGCGATACTCGGCGAGATACCTCACACCGGTACGATTGAGTTCAAGGATACTAAGGACGGACATATGGCTAAGCTTAAAATAGGATATGTGCCGCAGTCTGTTAATATCGAGAAAAATACACCGGTCAGCGTGTATGACCTAATAGCAAGCTATCAGTACAATTATCCTGTTTTTCTGCCAAAGAGCAAAAAGATAGAGGCAAAGATAAGGGAGACACTCGAGGTATTTGAGGCTGAGGAGCTCATCGACAAGCAGGTGTGCAACCTCTCGGGAGGACAGCTGCAGAGAGTGCTTCTTTCCATGGCAATCATGGACGAGCCGAACCTGCTACTGTTGGATGAGCCGGTGTCCGGAATAGACCAAAACGGCATGGAGCTTTTCTATAAGACCATGGATTATTTAAAGACTCACTATGACCTTGCAATCATACTGATATCGCACGATTTGGACTATGTGGCAAAGTACGCAGACCATGTTGTGCTGCTTGATAAGACCGTTGCAAAGCAGGGAACTGTGAAGGAAGTCTTCGAGAGCAAGGAATTTGAGAGAATTTTTTACACAGGAGAGGAATCCTGGGTGAGAGAGGAGGAACACAAATGAATATAACCTCCTGGCTTCAATATGATTTTATGAGAAATGCCCTTATCGCTGTGCTCATCATCACACCGCTTTTTGGCATAATGGGAACCATGATTGTAAACAAAAAGATGGCATACTTTTCAGATGCACTCGGACATTCAGCACTTACAGGAATCGCTGTCGGAGTGGTATGCGGCATGGCAGACACCTCGCTTGCCATGGTGATATTTGCGATAGTGTTTGCACTTCTTTTAAATAAGATAGGCAGTCTGAACACTGCATCGACAGATACCATTATATCGGTATTTTCATCGTGCTCTGTGGCGATAGGTCTTGCGATACTGTCAAAGGGCGGCAATTTCAGCAAATACTCAAGTATACTGGTGGGCGATGTGCTAAGCATCACAAAGACTGAGATAGTTTATCTAATTGTGATTTTTGTGGTCACTATAGTGTTCTGGGTGCTTTGCTTTAATAAGCTCAACGCCATATGTATACACAGAAGCGTGGCAAAAAGCAAGGGTATCCATGTGCGTCTTCTGGATAATCTGTTTGCGGTGCTTGTAGCACTCATAGTTATGCTATCCATCAAGTGGATAGGCATACTTATCATAAATGCTCTGCTTATATTACCGGCGGCTTCATCAAGGAATATTTCGGAAAATATGCGTGAGTATCATTTCTTTTCAGTGATATTTTCAGTATTTTCCGGTATAGTCGGCCTCGCAGTGTCATACTACACCAATGTGGCAACAGGTCCGATGATAGTGATTATTGCATCGGTAATATATTTTTCGACATTTATATTTGGCAGAAAGCTGAAAAAATAACGGCTAAAGCTATAAGCAACAGACGCAAAACAGCCGATACACAATATAAGAGAAAGACTGTTTAGCTATATCAGACGCTATACAGGTTGATAATAGTATAGCGGGAAAGGATTCCCGCACGCACATTACCAGGGAGGGATGAGAAATGTTAGATGCTATTTCAAGTGTAGTTTCAGCAGTAGCGGCGCAGAGTGTCACAGCAAAGGACGAGGCGCAGACAAAGAATACCAATACCGCTTCAAAGAAGCAGGATGCAAAGACGGATAAGTCGGATGCAAAGACTGCAGGCTTCAGCGAGGAGGCAGCTGTATATGAGAAATCAGACAGCAAGGATGATTCAAAGGATACTGCAAAGAGCACAGTAAACCAGAAGATGAGCAAGGCAGACAGAGATGCACTGGTACAGGCACTTAAGGATGATGCCAACGCCAGACAGCAGCAGCTTATCGAGATCGTCAGAAAGTCCATGACAGGACAGGCTTCAACCTGGGATAAGTCACAGGGCTTAAAGAGTCTGTTTGAGAATCTGACTGTAGATGCAGACACAATAGCGCAGGCCAAAAAGGACATCGCAGAGGATGGATACTGGGGAGTTGAGAAGACCTCAGACCGTATTCTTGACTTTGCAAAGGCACTGTCGGGAGGCGACAAGGACAAGGCTGATGAGCTTTTGAATGCATTCAAGAAGGGCTTTTCACAGGCAACAGGAGCCTGGGGAGACAAGCTGCCATCAATTTGCCAGGATACTTATGATGCCGTAGTCAAGAAGTTTGATGACTGGAAGAATGGCACAGAGGACACACAGGTACAGGGCTAGAAGCCGGATGTGTATGTAAAAGTGTCGTGATGGAACGAATATTATATAAGAAATCTGATTTATGAATTATGAAAAGGTGACTGCACGCAGCGTGCAGTCACCTTTTTAGTGCTTGTATAATTTTTTGAGAGGTGTATAATAGAAGAATAGTATATAAGTATCATTATTCATGTGGAGGAAATATCATGAAATTAGACATGTCAAAGTGGAAAGCACTTAGCATCAAAAATCGTTTAAAGAAAGGCTTCAGACTGACTACATTTGTAGCATCGGCATCGGGGGTTATCGCGGGTATTCTTATGATTCTTGTATCAATGAGATATTCCAGCGCACTAACCTTTTACGGATTTTCACAGGGAGATATAGGAAAGGTTATGGTAACCTTCTCAGAGACACGAAGCGCTACACGAGCTCTTATCGGTTATACAGCTTCTGACACATTAAGTAAGATGTCTGATACACATGATTCTAAAAAGGAATCATTTCAAAAATACTGGAAAGAGCTGCAAAGCTCTATAAAGACAGGTGAGGAGCAGGATATATATGATGATATAAACAGTAAGCTCGATTCATACTGGAGTCTCGATGATGAAATCGGACAGTTAGGTAGGAATGCTACAGATCCTGAGACACAGAAGGAAGCCGAGGAGAGAGCAGTAGCAGATCTTGCACCTGCATATGATGAGATATATCAGCAGCTTGTTGCCCTTATGGATACAAAGGTAACAGATGGAGATAATTTAAGCAAGAGATTATCATTAGTATCATATGCCGTATTTGGTATTGTTATTGTTATCATTGTCAGTTCATATTTTATCTCGATGAAAATCGGGGACGAAGTTGCAGTTGGTATTTCTAAACCACTCGATGAGTTAAAACAGAGATTACGTACATTTGCACAGGGTGATCTTGAGGCTCCATTCCCGGCAGTTGATTCACAAGATGAAATTGCTGATATGGTAGGGGTTGCGAAAAACATGGCAGCAGACCTTAAGACTATCATATCTGACTCTGACAAGCTTCTTGGAAAGATGGCAGAAGGAGATTATACAGTTTCATCAGACATGGAAGATAAATATACCGGAGATTTTATTGGACTTCTCATGGCAATGCGTCAGATGAAGACACAGATGAATGATGTTATGTCACATATCAACGAGATATCATCACTTGTTACAGCAGGTTCTAACAACCTTGCTCAGGCATCACAGGAAATGGCAGAAGGTGCTATGGACCAGTCAGCAGCCATTGAGGAGCTTCAGGCTACATTTGCAGATATCACAGGCGGTGTTGAGAAAACATCTGAGAAGCTCAATGATACATACAGGATTGCACAGGAGTATGCTGAGGAAGCAGATCACAGCCATACAGAGATGCAGGGCATGGTTGATGTTATCGGACGCATCAATGATACATCTAAGCAGATTGAGAATATCATTTCTGAGATTGAGGATATTGCCAGTCAGACAAACCTTCTTTCACTCAATGCAGCTATCGAGGCAGCGCGTGCAGGTGAGGCAGGTAAAGGATTCGCAGTTGTTGCGGGACAAATCAGAAGTCTTTCAGAGCAGAGTGCCAAGGCTGCAGTTGACACACGTCAGCTTATAGAGAGTGCCATTGCGGTATCTAACGAGGGTAATGAAGCTGCAGAGCGCGTAAGTACTTCTATTGCAAAGGTTATCAATGGTATGAAGGAAGTTGCAGATTCTTCTCAAAAACTCAGCGAGATTGCAGAGGAGCAGGCAAAGGCTATGGAGCAGGCAGAGGCTGGCATTAATCAGATATCAGATGTTGTACAGTCAAACTCAGCAAATGCAGAGGAAACATCAGCAACAAGTGAGGAGCTTTCAGCACAGGCGGAGACAATGAACGAGCTGATTAGCAAATTTATATTGGAAAAGAAATAGAAAAATTGTACATACGAGTTTAGAGAAACTTTTTAAAAAAAGCCCCACAAGCATTATCAATGCTGTGAGGCTTTTTGTTGTGGTGCGTTAGAGGGTTACTTTTTAAATCTAGTAAACATGTACTATGTGAACATAGTGTTTTTGTGCAATACGTGGAAAATCTGAAAAGTAATGAAAATGAACAATTAAATGAGAATATTTAAATTTGCTCTTTTTGGCAGGGTGTGTTATAATCCTTGTATACAAAAAACAGAGGTAATACAATATGGGTAGTAATAACGATATTTCATTAAAAGCATTAGCCAAGATTAATCTGGGGCTTGATGTTGTGAGGCGCAGAGAGGACGGATATCATGAGGTCCGTATGATTATGCAGACCATTCATCTGTATGACAGGCTTGATATCAAAAGGACAAAGGAGCCTGGCATACAGATACAGACCAATCTGTCTTTTCTCCCTGTAAACGAGAACAATCTCATATACAAGGCTGCAAAGCTTCTGATGGATGAGTTTTCTATAATTGACGGTGTATCAGTGAAGCTGGACAAGCGTATTCCTGTTGCAGCAGGGATGGCGGGGGGCAGTACTGATGCGGCAGCTATGCTTATAGGTGTAAACAGGCTTTTTTCACTGGGACTGACAAAGAGAGAGCTTATGGAAAGAGGTGTGCAGATAGGGGCGGATGTACCATACTGTATTATGAGAGGCACGGCGCTGGCCGAGGGCATAGGAGAGGCGCTTAGTCCTCTTCCTCCAATGGTAAAGTGTCCGGTGCTTATTGCAAAGCCGTCCATCTCGGTATCCACAAAATTTGTGTACCAGAATCTGAAGCTTGATGATACGACTATTCATCCGGATATAGACCGCCTGATAGATGATATAAAGGCTAAGAATCTGCATGATATCGCAGCACATATGGGAAATGTCTTAGAGACCGTGACCATACCAAACTATCCGGTGATAGACGAGATAAAGAAGCATATGCTTTCAAATGGCGCGGTAGGAGCCATGATGAGCGGTAGTGGTCCGACGGTTTTTGGTCTGTTTGACGATGAAGATACTGCAAAGAAAGCGTACAAAGCCATGAGAAGCTCACATCTTGCCAGACAGGTGTATCTGACATCTGTATACAATAATCGCAAATAACGTGATATCCGGATAGCACAGCGGGTGCTTTATAGTTACTTTTTTCTTATATGTGAGAATGATAATACAAGAGATAGGAGAAGTTTGATGACTGATAATTTAACTTTAAATATGGATGCATATCTGCCACTGCGTGATGTGGTGTTTAACACACTTCGTGAGGCAATTTTAAAGGGTGAGCTCAAGCCGGGAGAGAGACTTATGGAGTTGCAGCTTGCGTCAAAGCTTGGAGTCAGCCGTACACCTATACGTGAAGCAATCAGAATGCTTGAGCAGGAGGGGCTTGCAGTCACAATGCCGAGAAAGGGCGCAGAGGTTGCCAAGATGACTCTCAAGGATATGGAGGATGTGCTTGAGGTGAGAGAGGCTCTTGATGAGCTTGCAGCCAAAATAGCCTGTAAGAAAATCAGTGATGAGCAGCTTGCGAATCTAAAAACCATAAAGGACGAGTTCAAGAGGAGCATGGATTCAGGAGATGTGAAAAAGATAGCTGAGGAGGATGTGAAGTTTCACGATGCTATCTATGAGGCAACAAACAATGCGAAGCTTGTATCTATGATGAACAATATCCGTGAGCAGATGTACCGCTACAGAGTGGAGTATTTGAAAGACCCAAAGAATTATCCGATGCTTGTGAAGGAGCATGATGCCATCTACAGGGCGCTTGAGGCAAGAAATATGGAGCTTGTGACTACAGAAATGCATACGCATGTGGCCAATCAGGCGGTTGCTGTGAAGGCTGTGATACAAAAGCAGGATGAAGAGAAGAAATAAAACAGAAATATAACAAGATTATAGCAGACAAAGATAATAAAATACAAAATAATATAACAAAACCAGGGGCTGCCGGTTGCACTGACGTGTGAACGGCGGCCTTTTTTAGTGGCTTAGTTAGTGGCTTAGATAATAGCAAAAAATAAGTAATCAGGGATATTTGCGGGCTTGTATGGTCATACTATATCAGGGATTTTAAATCTTACGGGATTTATTGGGTATATAGGAGAGTTAAAGATGACCACAAACATAGATGAGAACATAAAAAGCTTCAGGCAGATATATTCTGACTGCTCAGATATCAAGATGCAGGAGATGTATCTGGGGCGTGATGCTTCCATAAAGTGTTTTGTTGCATATATTGAGGTGACATGTGCAGGCTCCGGTATCAATAACAGTGCGTTTGGACGATTTACATCATACCTTGAAGGGATAGACCGGGATCAGGTTAAGGAAGTACTTGACAAAAATCAGGCAGCTCTATCCGAATTTGCACATCTGCACACGGTTAATGAGGCAGCCCAGATGATGCTGACAGGAGACGTGATTTTTTTTGTGGATGGCTATCCGGATGCCTTCAAGCTTCCAGACAAGGGATATCCCGCCATGTCAATTCAGGAGATTGACTCGGAAAAGGTCATAAGAGGCTCAAATGAGGGCTTTGCTGATTCAATAAAGATAAATACTGCACTTATCAGGCGCAGGTTAATGAGCACTCGCTTAAAGTGTAAAGAGGTGAAAAAGGGGCTTCGCGGACACAGCAATGTGGACATATTGTATGTGAGAGACCTCGTAAAACCGGGGCTTGTAGAGGAAGTGGAAAAGAATCTGGACAGCTATGTGATAGACCATGTGGGTGACTCGGGAGTTCTTGAACAGTTTGCTGAGGCAAAATGGTATTCACCGTTCCCACAGCTTCAGACCACAAAGCGGCCGGATGTGGCGGTAAATGCGCTCCTAGAGGGGAGGGTGGTGGTGCTGTGCGATAATTCACCGATAGCAATAATACTGCCAACCACCATGAACAATTTTTTAAAAACCGCAGATGATTACTATAACAGAACGATAGCGGCAAGCTTTGCCAGATTGATAAGGTACGTGGCAGCCTTTATGTCATTTACATTGCCGGGGCTTTATCTGGCGGTCACAAATTTTCATACACAGATACTGCCGACACCACTCATACTGGCGTTTTATGAAGCAAGACTCGGCTGCCCATTTCCACAGCTCATAGAGGTGCTCATGATGGAGCTGTCCTTTGAACTGCTTCGCGAAGCCGGCATAAGACTTCCCGGAGCCATGGGAAATACGATAGGCATAGTCGGAGGCCTCATAATCGGACAGGCAGCAGTGGATGCAAATTTAGTGAGCCCTATAGTGGTCATCCTGGTTGCATTCACCGCACTCTGCTCGTTTGCCATACCGAGTGAGGAGTTTGCATTTTCATTTAGGATACTCAAATTCGCTGTAATAATGATGTCGGCATGGCTTGGATATTTTGGATTTTTAATAAGTCTGATGGTGATACTTTTGCATCTTGCAAAGCTCAAAAGCTGTGGTTACCCATACATGATGCCATTCGTGGGCAGCGAGCTGACAGGAGGCGAGGATGAAAAGGACAGTATCATACGATTTCCGCTTCGCAGACTATGGAGGCGGCCTGTATTTGCAAGAGAAAAGGAGTGCAGGAAGCTGAAAGAAAATCGGACAAAATAAGTTGATGAAAATGGTAAAATTGTATTATTGTAATTAAACAATACAAATGATAACATATATATTATGTATGAATTTGCGCGAAAGGGAGAGAGGTTATGGAACAAAAAAGAAAAGAAGAAATAAGAAAAAGTATAATTGCCTGTGACAATGATATAGTTAAACTCAGATCACAGGCTGAAAATCTTGAAGAAATCATAAAAAATCAAAAGTGCACGCAAAAACGTTTTGAGAGTGAATGCGATAAGTATGAAATCAAAAGGCAGAAAAAAAAGATAAAATTAGAGAATATGTCATGTTTAATACAGAATGTTAAGCTAGTTGAAAGATATGTAGGAAGAATGAGCGATCGAGTATCTGGCAATTGTTATAATGTTAACAGTAATAGATTATTGAATATGATGAAACAGATGGACAAAGAGATTCTTAATAATGAAAATATGTTAGAAGAAAAATATGACATGATTTCTTCAATAATGTATAAAAGACAAATCTTAAAGTATGAACTGAGGAGGTTGGGATAGTGGCAGTTATGAATCCTTTGGGAAGTAGAAATATAATTATTATTGATGATAATTATATAGGAGAGTATTCACAGGCATATATGGAGGTGGGAAAACAGATAGATGATATTATTATTAAATATATCGGAATATTAAAAGGGATTATAGATGATGGAAGTATGAAAGGACTTACTGCCGAAAAATTATATAGTTTTGCGGACACTGCAAGCATGTTACTATTTAAGACAGCAGGAGTTTTGTGCGATAACAATAAAAGCAATATGCAAAAATTTATACAGGATATTGATGAGGCAGACAGAGAAATTTACTAAGGAGAATATGTTATGAGCAATGTTTTACAAATTGATAGAAATGGTATTGATGAAGCTGTTAACGACTTACAGGAATTGATAAATGAAATAAATGAAGTTAATATTTCAAAAAGTAAGCAGGAAGGTGATGAAGGCATGGCCTACACTGCCATACAAGAGGGAGAAAAGATAATTGAAAATGTAAAGACGGATTTACAAGGTCTTATACAGGCAACGGCTGATTTTATCGTAAAAATAAATGGTAATTTTGAAGATACAGACCAGAGATGTGCTGAACAGATAAAAGGAGAAGTAAAATAAAATGGGACGAATAAGAAAATTTACACAGGAGGCTTATGATGCGTTGCAGTCAGGAGTTTCAGATGATGGTGAGATACTGGATTTTTTTAGCGATATACCATTAAATATATCGAATTTTTTTAATTCGCTTGAACTTGAAGATGATTTGTCAAATTTTCAAAGCTATCTAAGAGATATATCAGATTTTGAGAATTATACAGCAAAAAAGATTGATGATATTTTTAGGGATGTAATTAATGTTGATGAAACTTATGCAACAATATTTAGAGATTTTAATGATAGGATGACAGATTTTGATACTATAATTAATAAATTAAAAGAGTCAATTTCAGATGTGAATTTTGAGAATAACTTTTCAAAAGATGGATTTATAAATTCGCTTCCAAAGGAAACAGAGAATATAATAGGAGTAAATTGGAAAAATATATTAGATAAAGATGCCGATGACATATCAGATGAAGAATACAATATGATTGCGGAATATATTATTAAAAATGGTGATGCCGACATTTTAGAGGAAATTCTGGTAGATTGCTATACGATTAAGAAACCAAAGAACGGAGAAAGAAATCCTGTTGTTTTTGATAATGGTATTGAAGGAAAGACAGAAAAGTATTGGTACTCTTTAAATAAAAAATATAATGGGTTATCTGCAGCTATAAACAGGGTTACACAAATATGGATTGCAATAGGATATACATCAGAAAGTGATGAAAGAAATAGATGGATTTCTACAGCAGCACAGTATAATACTTTTTTTAAAGAGTTTGGTAAAAATAAAGACCTGGTTATGGTAAGAGAAATAAAGCTGGATGGTACTATAAAAGAGTTAAATTCTAATCTTATTGATATTAAAAATAATAAAGCCGGAGATTTGACTGCTGTGTATTATCCATATTTTTCACAGCCAACAATAATAGAAGGAGAAGTCAACAATAAAAAAGTAATGACCACTTCATTTGCTGGATTTGATCAGGGAGGACAGGATGATCTTGCGAACAAAGGGATAAAGTACATAAGGGCAAATGCAGGAGTTGATAAAAATACAAATATGCTTGGTACGCTGTCGGATAGTGTAGTAAATCAGATAACATCTTCGCTAATTGGTAAAATCCCGGGGTCTGGGATTATATCGTCAGTTTGTGATATTTGTGATAATAGTGAGAGTAAATTAGAAACAGCGGAAACAATATCGGTGAGTGAATTTGCCAATCACATTGGTTGGATTGTTGATGAATTTGGACTAATATGTGTTGCAAATGATGTAAATGAAAATCCAGAGACGTGTAAGATATATTTATATCCAGGACCGGAAACGAAAAAGATTGTTGAATCCTATAATAAGTACATGAAAGAGCATAGAGATTTTGCGATTGAAATTGGCTATCCTAAAGATGGGATAAACATGTCTTGGCTTGAAAATATGCAGAGATACATGGAAATATATGATATGTTGAATAATATAGTAGATGGAAATAAAGAAAAAAATCCATATATTTTGAAAGAAATTAGTGAATATGATTGATGGAGATAAATGAGGAATGTTGAAAAAAATAAAAAAAAATGAGGTTGGTATTTGTTGTTTTAGTTTAGTGATTTTTTTTATGATATGTTTTGCACTATATTATGTGAGAATGAACCGTCATGTGCAGTTTCAAGATAAAAACATGGCATATGAGATAAGCAGAACAATTGGACCAAACGTTAATCCAGAGAATGTAAAATATAAAGATGTATATGCTATAAAGGAATTGAATATAGGTTTTCCAGGAAAGTATTATACTTTAGAAGATATAAAACTTTGTAAAAATTTGAGGATATTAACAATAAATGGTGGAGGCGATAAATGGAAGCCATTAAAAAAAGAGGAAGACATTGATTTTTTATTATATGAGCAGGCACAAAAGTATCAAAAAGAATTATCAGATATAGTCCCAAGTTTGAAAAGAATAGAAATTTTTTCTTTTTCAAATTATTTGGAAAACTGTAATATTTCAAATTTTGATTATTTAGCAAAATGCTGCAATATGAAAGTTATTAAGATTTATGATAGTAAAGTTAGTGATTTCGGTTTTCTCAAAAATTGTTCAAAGGTAAAAGAAATATACTTATGGGGTAGCAATATAAAAGATGCAGATGATCTAAAATCGCTAAAAAATCTGGAAACGATATGCATATATGATACCCCTTTGTCAAAAGATGAAACTGAGGTAGAAAGCCTGTGTAAGGCATTTCCAAATGCAAAGATATTCATAAGTGAGGATAAGGTGCAGAATATTGACATAAAAGAGGAATAGGGAATACCAGGATAAAAATGATAGATTAAGAATTGTATATTAATTGTATTTTATAGCCATACTTTACTTTGAAAGGAATTAAAGTATGGCTATAAATATGGGTAAAAGAGATACATTTGCACAAAACGAAAGCATATCGCCCCGCCAGCTATACAGACTATACGTCTTTAATCTGCTTGGAGTCGGCACACTGGTGCTTCCAAACAATCTGGCGAAGCTGGGAAAGTATGGTTTTATCTCAATCGCACTTGGTGTTTTCATGGCATGGCTGTTTATGTGGATAGTGAGCGAGGTACGAGAACAGAAGAAAAGTATATATGACAGAAGCTTTGGTAAAACAGCACATGCAAAAATGTTAATTTATGATTTAATTATTGCGATATACGAGCTGTCACAGGCCGCATTTCTTGCATGGATATTTGTAAAGCTGATACGTGACAGCCTTATACCGGATGAGTCATTTACAGTTGTACTTCTTGTGATAATGGCAGTGTGCGCTTATGCGCTAAGTGGCGGAGTGGAGTGCCGTGCCAGGGTATACGAGGTAGTATTTTTCTTTGTGCTGATACCGCTTGCTGCTATGCTTTTGTTTGCGCTATCGGATGTGAGATTAGACTATCTGATGATTAAGGACAGAGTCGGTGTGGACTTTGGCATAGCGGATATATTTGCGGGCGCATACTATGTGTTTGCAGCATCCATTTCCGTGTTCAATATACTGTTTGTAAGGGAGCGCACTGCCTCACAGATACGATGGAGTGTGAGTAAAGCAATACTCACATATGCAGGCATTCTTTTTTTATTGTATGCAGTATTGCTTGGGAGCTTCGGAAAATATTCATTGTCAGAAATCGAGTTTCCGGCTGTCGTACTGATGAGTGATGTGCAGATAAAGGGAAGCTTCTTTAAGAGGGCAGATGCACTGATGCTGTCGGTGTGGTTTTTCACGCTGTTTTCAGTGCTCATTATGAGCCTTTATTATGCGGTTTTAAGATGTGAGAATTTTGCTAAAAATACGACAAAAGTTATATTTACATTTAATAAAAGCCGATGTTTCAGTAACAATAAACAATTAAGCTGTGACAGACAGAAAAGCCATGACGAGGAAAATAGCAGTATGAGAAGCTGGTGCATCATATTTGTCATAGCAATCACAGTGACCTTAGCATATATTCTTGAAAGTGGAGATGAAATCGTGAAAAAATATCTTGGATTTTTAATGTGCATAGCGATACCGGTCATAGTAGTGCTGACGATAGGTCTCATGCTTACCGGCTGTAGTGCAGTGGAGCTTGAGGAGCGTTGCTTTCCGACACTTGCTGCGGTGGATGTTATAGCTGTAGATACTGACGAAATAACCGATAAAGAAGTAACAGGTAAAGAGGTAACTGATTACAAAGAATATGTTAGCCACAGAGATGATTTGGCAAATGAAAGTAGCGGATATATAGAGTTTTATTATAACATGGACAAATCCTATGAGCCCGAATATGCAGATGATATCAAAACAGCCGTGGACAGCTTCGAGGAGCGGCTGTCACAAAAAGCCGATACCAATCATCTGAAGGTGATATTAATAGGAAAAACGCTTAGAAATGATAAAGCAGCTTATGCAAGCTTCATGGAATACTGCAAGACATCCAAAAAATTTCCGAGAAACACATACGTGTGCATAGCAGATGATATAAACGATATCTTTGATAACATGGGTGATTATTATGAGCAGAAAATGAATAAGGAGAATCATGAGGAGGGTGAACCGATAATTACACTTGGCACCTTATTGGATGACTATACGAATGAAATTCATGAAACCCGGTAAAATTTTCAAAAAAGATGAATAAGCTCGTCGAATAAGGCAATACTTGTTTACATGAGAAAGAAAATAATAATAACAACTATAGCAATAATATCACTTGCGGCAGCGATAGCTGCAAAAAATCATGCACCTGCGATAAGCACAAACAGTACAGCGTGTACATCCGACATGCAAAAATCCATCGCCGGCAAAATCCTGCGCTTTCATGTGCTGGCAAACAGTGACAGCGAAGCAGACCAGAATGTGAAAAAGCAGGTGCGCGATGCAGTAGGGGCTTACATAGAGCCATATCTGCTGGAGTGCGAAAATATCGAAGAAACCAGAGCCACCGTAAATGACCATATGGACGAAATAATAGCGGTATCAAAGGAGACGCTTGCAGCAAACGGTTTTACATATGGCGCATCGGCAGAGCTTACACACACCGATTTCCCGGAAAAGACGTATGGGGACTATACATTTCCTGAGGGAAATTACGAGGCGCTTGAAATAACACTGGGCGATGGAGCCGGTCATAACTGGTGGTGCGTGCTGTATCCAAACATGTGCTTTAGGGGCAGTGTGTACGAGGTGGTGGAGGACGAAGCAAAGGAAAATCTTAAGGAGGTACTCACTCCGGACGAGTATGAGAGCATATTTGACAGTGGAAAATATGAAATAAAACTAAAAATCCTTGATATTTTCAGATAAAACAGTTAGTATATTCATGCTGAAAAAATATATTAAAAGAAAATATGTGATGAGAAATTATTAAAGCGTGAATTAATTTAGATATGCAAGAGGATAAGGAGAAAGAAATGACAAAGGATGTAGTAGTATCATTAAAGGGCCTGCAGCTCGCACCGGATCAGCAGTCGGATGCTGTAGAGGTGATTGCCCCGGGAGAATATTATATAAGAAATAACAAGCATTATGTGCTTTTTGAGGAGATAATGGAGGGTGAGACCCAGACACTCAAAAATATGCTTAAATTCAATGACAATTATCTTGAGTTCACCCGCAAGGGACCTATGAGTGTACATATGATATTTGAGAAGGGAAAGAAAAACCTGACATATTATTATACACCGTTTGGAAGTATCCAGATAGGTATTGATGCCACAAGCATAGAGGTAAAGGAGACTGAGGACGAGATAAGGGCAGAGGTAAAGTATGCACTTGATGTCAACTATGAATTTGTAGGCGACTGTCACATCAATATAGCTGTGAAGAAAAAAGGCGCAGCAGTCAAAATTGCATAAAAGTCTGCCAAGCCTATGGGGTAAAAAATATATAAAGCATATAAAAAACAGAGCATGTGAGGATGAAAGCCATCCCACATGCTCTGTTTATGTACATGAAAATTAAATCATGATATTATTTCTGCTTAGCCTTTTTGGCAGCCTCTTTAGCAGCTTTTCTTTCAGCCTTTGCAGCCTCCTCAGCCTTGAGCTGTTCGTTGGCCTTGCTGTAGTTTTCTGCCATTCTTGCACGGAAGCCTTTTTTCTTCTTAGGCTTCTCAAGAGGTCCTCTGATACCGCGGACAGCTGTGATGTAGATACCGCTGACAGAAGCCTTGACCTCTTTCTTTAAAGGAATCTCATCAAAGATCTGCTCGTCTGCGATAAGAGACATGACTCTTGGTCCGACCTTGGCCTTGACTACAGGCAGCTTTGAGCGGCGCATAAGCTTTGGTGTCTGCTCAATAATCTGCTGTGGGAGACCGGCATCCTTTAGCTTCATACGCTTTTTGTCAATGATTAGCATATTGACTGTCTGTGATGCAGCAGCTATCTGTTCGTCCTGCTCTTCCTTTCTTTTTTGTGCTTTTTTACCGAGGATTGTTAATACTATAAATGCTACCACAAGCACTACTGCGATAACAATAAGTACGATTAATGCTGGATTCAAAACGTATCCCTCCTAAAAATTTGCTTATTTAAATTAATTCTATCAAATATGCTAAAAAAAATCAATCTTTATTGCAAGAATAGGTAAAACCGTAGTATAATAGAACTATATCTTGGAAAAACTCTTTAGAAGACGCAAAGGGGTATTTATTAATGAAGAAAATTGCTCTTCTGGCTGATGGCTGGAGAAGATATGTAATATATTCGTGGGTTGAGGGTATCATGGAAGGCTCTAAAGAGCTGGGACTGGATGTGTGCCTGTATTTTTACAACACCAACGGAACCTGGAGTCAGGATTCAAAGTTTAACAAAGGCGAGTATGCGCTGAACGATTTGCCTGATTTAAACAGCTTCGACGGAGTGGTATTTGACTGCACCAATACGACCAACCTGGATGAGATACAGTATATGGTCAGAAAGCTTCAGTCGGTAAATGTGCCGGTAGTGAGTATCGGGTATAAGGTTGATGGGTTTTACTATGTAGGCAACGATAATAAGAGGCTGTTTCGCAAGATAATGGATCATATGTACTATGCGCATAGCTGCAAAAGCTTTGTGTTTGCAGGTGGTCCGCCGTATCATTATGAGAACAGAATGCGTTTTGAGGCATTCAAGGAGGCTTTAAGTGATTATGGCATACCACTTACAGCTGATATGTACATGTTTGGTGATTTTGATTATCAGACAGGTGTCAGGTATATGAGTGATTGGCACGAGAGCAAAAAGCCGTTACCGGATGTCTTTTTATGTGCAAATGACAATATAGCAGCAGGACTGTGTGCGACAGCAGAGGTTCTTGGATACAAGGTACCACAGGATTTTAAGGTCACAGGCTTTGACAATCTGGATAAGGCTGCGTATTTTAACCCACAGATTACAACAGTGGATAACAACAGGGGCAATATAGGCAGAAATGCTCTTGAGATATTTAAGGCGCTTTGGAATGGCACGGGCGATGCTTCTGATAAATACCTTGATTCTGAGTTTATACCGGCTGAGAGCTGCGGATGCCCTAATACCGGCAGAGTGGATTATCGTAATTACATAAAGAATATTATCAAAGGCTCCGTTGCAAGAGAGCAGGAGGAGGATGCAGTAATGATCCTCCAGAAAGAGCTCGAGGAGTGCAATGAATACTATGATTTGTTTGAGAGATACTCTGACTATATACAGAGCATGAAGTGTGACGGAGTGTATGTGGTCGGTGTTTCTGATCTGGCAGCTGCAAGGAACAATGCACACTTTAGGAAGCATGGCTATGATATTGACGACGAGGTTGTACTCTATGCGGATGACAAGGACAATGGAAAGCTTGAGTTTAAGAGTGTAAATGACCTTATGCAGTACATGCAGAGTGTAGATAAAAACACCTGCTATATGTATTGCTCGCTGCATTTCAGGGACGAGATAGTGGGCTATGTAATACTCAGGAATCCTGAGTTTTTGTACGACCATCCTGAGCAGTTTGATATACAGTCTGCCCTGCTCAAGAGGCTTGAGAATCTTTTTAAGCAAAAGGTACTTGAGAATACAAATAATGAGCTTAAGAATCTCTACAACCATGATGCGCTCACAGGCCTGTACAATCGTGTGGCATGCAATGAGATGGTCATTCCTATGTTTGCTGAGCTTGAAGCTCAAAATGTCGGCTGCACCATAGTATTTCTCGATGTGGATGATTTCAAGGACATAAATGATACATACGGACACCAGTACGGTGACGAGCTTTTAAAGACTGTGGCGAGTGTGCTTGATGAGCAAAAGCCTGAGGGAAGTATGGTATATAGATTCGGTGGAGATGAATTTATCGTGTTTATCCCTGGGGACAGACATGACACTGCTGAGAAGTATATAAAGCGCGTGTATGATATCATGGAGCAGCACAGCCTGTTTATCAGTCACGGCATCATATATACGAGGCCGGGCAGTGGTAAGAGCTTTGACGATTATCTAGTAAGTGCTGACACAAAGATGTATCAGCTTAAGCAGCAGCGCAAGCAGAAAAAGGATAGCAATTTCTTAAAGGGAGTGGATATTTCATCCGTTCCTATGATGGTTGACAATAATATACAAATAATGGACAGGGAAGGTCATGTGTGCAGGGTATTTGATTTTTTAAAGCTGAATAATGTAAATTCAGTCCGTCTGCGCATATGGAATGAGCCTGATAAGGTGCCAGAGTCTAAGGGGTATTGCAGTCTTACATATGTTCTCGAGATGGCTCATGTCATTAAAAAATACAAAATGCATTTTCTGCTTGATTTTCATTATTCAGATTACTGGGCAGATCCGGGACAGCAGAATAAGCCTGATGCGTGGAAGAATTTAAGCTTTGATGAGCTGAAGGAGGCAGTGCACAAGTACACATATGATGTGTTATACAGATTAAAAATCATGGATTGTGCGCCGGATATGGTTCAGATTGGCAATGAAATAAGGAGTGGTATGCTGTTTCCGGATGGTGCAGTGCCACAGTACAGGCAGCTGGCTGCGCTTGTAAATGAGGGAATCAGAGCTGTCAGGGAGCTGCTCCCGGAGACAAAGGTCATGATTCATCTGGATCAGGGAGGCAGATATAACTGTATTATGCCTTGGTTTGATTCTATGTTTAATGCGGGCATGCTGCCGATTGACGCGATTGGCCTTTCCTTTTATTCGTTCTGGCATGGTACCTTCATGGATTTGAAGGATACTATGAGCAGGCTCATAAAATTATATAATCTGCCGGTTTATATTGTGGAGACAGCTCATCCGTGGAGGCATTGCAAGGGAGATCATATCTCGAAGGAACTTATGGAGACTGCAGGCCTTGATGCAGGCAGCGCAGAGCAGAAGAAGTCTCTTGAAATAATCATGCAGATAGCATCAGAGGTGTCAAAAGATACCGGAAAGACAGGTGTATACTACTGGGAGCCTGTCGGTGTGCCTGGTAAAGGCATGGGAACCTGGTTTGAGAATATGGGTATGTTTGACGAGCATGGCAGGGCTTTGCCGGGCTGGGATGCAATCAGGGACTTTGATCCGAAAAATCCGCCGATTAAAGAGCTTGATAAGTATATTGAATCACTTTATGAGTATGAAGAAACACCGGAGGTGGGGGATTTCATGAAGCTTCTTATGATTCATGGAAATCTAATCTCAAATCCTGAATTTAAAGATGGATTTAATAATTGGCAGATTGAGACAAGCCTCGAAGAAAGACAGTATACACTGGGTAAGGATGGAGTGTTTATCTCTTCAGATGCCAATTTTGACTATTCGATAAGCCAGACGGTGGATATTGAATATACCGGTGAGTATATAGCAGCGGTTGACTATAGAGGAACCAATACAACAGGTGTCGAGGTCGAGCTGTTTATGGATGTGGAGGATGAAAGCGGCGTTCATACATATACAAGCGACATTTTCCCGGATGATATCAGGTTTGTGACACATCTGCTTAAGCCGGTAAGGCTGCAAAAGAATGCCAGGGTGACAGTAGGGCTTAGGATGCATACTCCTCCGGTGTTTGCAAAGATAAAGAAATTTTCACTCGTTGTAATTTAACCTGATATGTGATATTGTAGACAGGTATAGTGTTTTGCGGATGCGTTTTTGCCGTGGCAGGGCATTGTACATATAAATAACATGACTTACAGATTTCAGGAGGATTCCAATGAGTGAGAAAAAGAATACAGGTAAGAAGGCAGTCATAGCAGTGATTGTGATTGCACTTATCGTGGTAATTATTGCGCTTGTTGCTGTAATAAGCGGCAAGAGCAAAAAGGGTGGCTCAAAGAGCGCAACAGAGGCAGGCACTGAGGCCGGCAGCGAGACGATGCGAAGCGGACAGTTTGACATAGACTACGCAAAGCAGGTTACAAAGCTTGCAGACTATTCAGGTATTGCAATTACAGTCTCAAACGATTATGAGATAAACGATACAGCAAAGCAGAAATATCTGACCAATGTGCTTCAGTCATATGGTGCAGATGCGTACAAGCAGGTTACAGATCGTGATACAGTTGCAGATGGCGATTATGTCAAGGTTGATTACACAGGATATAAGGATGGCAAAGCATTTGATGGTGGCTCAGCTACAGATGTGATGCTTGATGTGACAAACAACAGCCAGGTCGGCGGTTCATCCTTTATTGATGGATTTACAAAGCCTATAATCGGAGCCAAGGTGGGTGACAAGGTTAAGGGTGACGTGACTTTCCCTGAGGATTATGGCAACGATGACCTAAACGGACAGACAGTTACATTTGAGTATACAGTAAAGGGTATTTACTCAGCAGATCCTGTTGCACTTGCTGATATGACAGACGAGCAGGTCAACACAGTGTTTGGAAAGGCCGGAGTGACAACAAATGCCCAGCTTACCACACAGATTGAGAAGGATTTGAAGCAGCAGCTCTACAGCGCTGAGGTGGACAAGATAAAGAGCTACATGATTGAAAACAGCACAGTCGAGATTCCTGATGAGTATTTACAGGCCAGACTCAATGAGTATATTGCTTCATTTACCAAAGAAAATGTCAAGGATGGACAGACACTTAAGAAATATTTAAAGTCCAACTACAACATGACAGTGGATCAGGCCACAGAGAAGTGGAAGGAGAATCTGACAGACCAGATAAAGACAGAGTTCATCTTTGGGCTTATCGCTGAGAAGGAAAATATCAAGATGGATGATGATGCCTTCAACAGCTATGTGGATTACATCGTATCAGCCAGCAATGGCCAGTTCAGCAAGGCTTCTGAGGTATACAAGTATTTTGGAAGCGGACACAAGGATGAGGGAAAGACATACCTTAAGAACCAGTACCTTGTAAACAAGGCTATTGATACAGTCACAGAGAAAGCAAATGTGACATTTGAGGATGGCAGTGCAGCGCCGGATACTTCAAGTGGCAGCGCGGATGCCGAATAATAACGATAAATATGCTGCCTGTGGTGATGCGCAGGCAGCTTAAATGGAGGATTAGATAATGGAACTTACAAACATACGCGAGATTTTCCGCAACAAGGACAAATTCGCTGACAAAGAGGTGACTATCGGAGGATGGGTCAGAAGCAATCGTAATTCAAAGAATTTTGGATTTATCGTGGTAAACGACGGTACATTTTTTGAGCCAATCCAGGTTGTATACGGAAATGGCTTAGACAACTATGATGAGGTTGGCAAGATCAATGTCGGAGCTGCAATTATCGTAAGAGGTACACTTGTGCTTACTCCGGATGCAAAGCAGCCATTTGAGATTCAAGCCGCAGAGGTGACTGTTGAGGGTGCATCCACACCGGATTATCCTCTGCAGAAGAAGAGACATACATTTGAGTATCTTCGTACAATCTCACACTTAAGACCTCGTACAAATACTTTTGAGGCAGTTTTCAGGGTGCGCTCACTCTGCGCATATGCTATTCACAAATTCTTCCAGGAGAGGGATTTTGTGTACGTGCACACACCGCTTATCACAGGAAGTGACTGTGAGGGTGCAGGAGAGATGTTCCAGGTGACCACACTTGATTTGAACAATCTCCCTATGACAGAGGAAGGAAAGGTGGATTTCTCAAAGGATTTCTTTAATAAGCCTACCAACCTTACTGTTTCAGGACAGTTAAACGGCGAGACATATGCTATGGCATTCAAGAATATCTACACCTTCGGACCTACCTTCCGTGCGGAGAATTCAAACACCACACGTCATGCGGCAGAGTTCTGGATGATTGAGCCTGAGATTGCTTTTGCAGACCTTGAGGATGATATGATGCTTGCAGAGAGCATGCTCAAGTATGTTATCAGCTATGTGCTTGAAAATGCACCTGAGGAGATGGCATTTTTCAACAATTTCGTGGACAAGGGGCTGCTTGACAGATTAAGAAATGTTGTTGAAAATGATTTTGCACGTGTGACATACACAGAGGCTATCGACATCCTTTCAAAACACAATGACAAGTTTGATTACAAGGTATCATGGGGCTGTGATTTGCAGACAGAGCATGAGAGATACCTTACAGAGCAGATTTATAAGCGCCCTGTATTTGTCACAGATTATCCGAAGGAGATAAAGGCCTTCTACATGAAGCTGAATGACGACGGAAAGACCGTTGCAGCAGTTGACTGTCTCGTGCCGGGAATCGGAGAAATCATCGGTGGAAGCCAGAGAGAGGATGACTACGATAAGCTTCTTGCCAGAATAAATGAGCTTGGACTTTCAGAGGATGACTACAAGTTCTACCTTGACTTAAGAAAATACGGCTCTGCAAGACACGCAGGCTTTGGACTGGGCTTTGAGAGATGCGTAATGTATCTTACCGGCATGGGCAATATCCGTGACGTTATCCCATTCCCTAGAACAGTTAATAACTGTGAGCTGTAATCACGAATGAATTTCATACATGAATAATTACCGCCCTTTGCACATATATATGATGTGTGGAGGGCGTTTTTATGTGGAGAAAAATCAAAGGTCCTGTAATAACAATATGTATCATGCATCTTACGGCGCTTTTGTGCCTTATCATACTTTCTATAGTACAGTGCTTTGTCGACATGGCGGAGTGGATAAGCTTTGCACTCTCAATGGCGGTCAATATAGTGGTGGGGCTTGTGTGCGGCTTTTTGCTCAAATGCTGCTTTCACCGCAGACGTTTTATCAGGGTGACGGTCGTAGCATACTGGATAACGTATGTGATAGCAACAGTGGTCATAGATATAGGTGAATCAAAAAATATATTCGAGCTTTTGATAATACTCCTTCTGGTAATGTTTTCAGCGCTTGTTTTTCGCTAAAAAAGGACTTTTCATATTGATAATGCTGTGATATAATGTTGAAAGCAAATATGATGTGTCAATGAGACATCGTTAAATGAAAAGGAGATAAAAATGAAACACGTAAAGACATTAAATACAAGAAAATTACAGAACACAGTTAAAAAGGGCGGATGTGGCGAGTGCCAGACATCATGCCAGTCAGCTTGCAAGACATCTTGTACAGTTGGAAACCAGACTTGTGAGCAGTACAAATAGTCATAGGTGAAGCGGATTTAAAGAGTGTGCGCTGATAGGTGCACACTCTTTTCGCAGTGTAATTTTAAAATGTGTATAGAAAGAGAGGAATATTGTAGTGGTTCATCAGTACAAGAACAACGGCTATAATATTGTCTTAGATGTCAACAGTGGCGCAATCCATGTGGTGGATGATGTCACATATGACGTTATTGAGCTGTTTGAGGACAACTCAGCTAAGGAGATTATTGAAAAGCTTGTGGACAGGTATCCACAGACGGAGATAGAAGAAGCAATACAGGAAGTAAATGAGCTTAAGGATAATGAAGAGCTCTTCACAGAGGATACATACAAAGAGCGTATCATAGATTTCAAGAAGCGCCAGACAGTTGTAAAGGCACTTTGCCTTCACATAGCGCACGACTGCAACCTTGCCTGCAGATATTGTTTTGCAGAGGAGGGCGAGTATCACGGCAGACGAGCTCTCATGAGCTACGAGACAGGAAAACAGGCACTTGATTTCCTGATTGCCAATTCAGGCAGCAGGAGAAACTTAGAGGTAGACTTCTTTGGAGGAGAGCCTCTTATGAACTGGGATGTGGTGAAGCAGCTTGTGGCATATGGAAGAGAGCAGGAGAAGCTTCATGACAAGCATTTCAGGTTCACACTCACCACAAACGGTGTGCTCTTAAATGACGAGATTATGGAGTTCGCCAACAAAGAGATGGATAATGTAGTTCTTAGTATAGACGGACGCAAGGAGGTTCATGACCGCATGAGACCTTTCAGAAAGGGTGCCGGCAGTTATGACCTTATTGTTCCGAAATTCCAGAAGTTTGCGGAGAGCAGACATCAGGACAAGTACTATGTGAGAGGTACATACACACATTTCAATACTGATTTTTCAAAGGATGTGCTTCATCTGGCTGATTTAGGCTTCAAGCAGATTTCGGTTGAGCCTGTAGTGGCACAGCCTACAGATGAGTATGCACTTAAGGATTCTGATTTACCTGTGCTCTTTGATGAGTACGACAGACTTGCAGCAGAGATGGTAAAGAGAAACAAGGCAGGAAACGGCTTCAATTTCTTCCATTTTATGATAGATTTAGAGGGAGGACCTTGTGTATATAAGCGTCTTTCCGGCTGTGGCTCAGGAACAGAGTACCTGGCAGTGACTCCATGGGGAGATTTATATCCATGCCACCAGTTTGTGGGCAATGAGGACTTCCTTATGGGTAATGTCTGGGATGGCATCAAGGCCACTGACATCCAGGATGAGTTTAAGTGCTGTAATGTTTATGCCAAGGAAAAATGTCGCAACTGTTTTGCCAGATTCTATTGCAGCGGTGGCTGTGCCGCCAACTCATACAACTTCCACGGCACAATCACTGATGCCTATGATTTAGGCTGCGAGCTGCAGAAGAAGCGTATAGAGTGCGCTATCATGATTAAGGCAGCAGAGGCTGATATGGCAGATGATGCACAATAATTTGAATTTGTCACGGGAAACGGATAGCGGTATTTGTGACCCGTGTGCGAATATATTTGCCATCTGTATACCTATATGGATGGTAGCAAAATGACAGGAAGGTATAAGAAAATGAAAAAAGGAAAGAGTTGGGTGATTATCCTTGTGGCAGTCATTTGTATCGGTTTGCTGGGCTGGTATTCCACTGCAGTAATCACCGACACAAAGCAAAAGCAGGAGGCAACTGCTAATGGTGAGATCACCAAGGATAAGGATTATCAGAATATCAAGCTTGGTCTCGACCTCTCAGGTGGTGTTTCAATCACCTACCATATCAAGGACAAGAATCCTTCAGACAAGGACGTAAATGATACTATCGCAAAGCTCGAGGAGCGTGCAGAGAGCTACACAACAGAGTACTCTGTATACAAGAGCGGGGATGACCGTATCACTGTAGAGATTCCGGGTGTTGACGACCCTAACAAGGTACTCGAGGATCTTGGAAGTCCGGGATCACTGTACTTCATCGCACAGTATGACAGTGACGGAAATGCCAACTATACACAGGACACATCGGTTGAGGGCGGCTACAAGCTCAACTATGATATTGACACATTAAAGGCCAATGGTTCAGTCATCCTCGATGGTAACGATGTAAAGGATGCAAGCGCCCAGTATGACCAGTCATCATCTACATCAACCAAGGAGCCTGTTGTTTCATTAAAGCTCAAGGATAAGGCTATTGACACATGGGCAGATGCCACAAAGAAGGCAAAGGATGCAGGACAGTCAATCGGTATATACTATGATGATCATTTCATCAGCGTTCCTACAGTAAGCGCCGTTATCTCAGATGGTAACTGTGTAATCAACGGAATGAAGGATTACGACGAGGCAACAAGCCTTGCAACATTTATCCGTGTCGGAGCCATCAACCTTCAGCTCGAGGAGTTAGAGTCAAATGTTGTTGGCGCACAGCTCGGTGGAACAGCGCTCACAAATGCAGTAAAGGCTGCAATTATCGGAATTATCTTAATCATGATATTCATGATTGTGCTCTATGGTATACTCGGTGTGGTTGCATCTATCGGACTTGCACTCTACTCAATGCTTACAGTACTGTTTATTTACTGGTTTGAGATTACACTTACACTTCCGGGTATCGCGGGTATCATCCTTGGTATCGGTATGGCAGTAGATGCAAACGTTATCGTATTTGCCCGTATCCGTGAGGAAATTGCAGGTGGCAAATCAGTGCTTGCTGCAGTAAATGAGGGCTACAAGAAGGCTCTTTCAGCCATCCTCGATGGACAGGTTACAACCTTTATCGCAGCACTTGTGCTTATGGTGCTCGGTTCAGGTACAGTAAAGGGCTTTGCATACACACTTATGATTTCGATTATTCTGTCACTGTTTACAGCTCTTTTTATCGCAAAATACCTTACAAGAGCATTTTACGGTGTCGGTGTCAGAGCTGAGAAGTTCTACGGCAAGGCAAAGAAGAGAAAGGTTATCAGATTTGTACAGAACAGAGTCAAATACTTTGTTATCTCAGGTGTAGTTATACTTGCAGGTATCGGCGGCATGATTTATTTCGGTGCTACAAGTGGCAATGCATTAAACTACAGCCTTGAGTTCGTAGGTGGTACATCAACCACAGCAGACTTTGGCAAGGATTATACAGCCGCAGAGGTTGAGAAGGACATCGTGCCTTCAGTATCAAAGCTCCTTGGCAATAGTGCAGTGCAGGTTACTACAGTCCAGGGCAGCCATGATGTCACATTAAAGACACGTACACTTTCACTCAATGAGAGACAGGATCTCGCAGCTCTTCTTGAGAAGGATTTCAATGTTGATGCATCAACTATAGAGACTCAGAGTATCAGCTCAACAATCAGTGGTGAGATGAGAACAAACGCTGTAAAGGCAGTTATTATTTCATGTATTTTCATGCTGTTATATATCTGGTTCAGATTCAAGGACATCAGATTTGCTTCAAGTGCTATCCTTGCGCTGGTACATGATGTGCTTGTTGTAGTCACAGCATATGCACTTATCAGAATCTCAGTCGGCAGTACGTTTATTGCATGTATACTTACAATCGTAGGTTACTCAGTCAACGATACAATCGTTATCTTTGACCGTATCCGTGAGAACCTTCACGGTATCAAGAAGTACTCAGCAGATGAGCTTGCTGATATAGCAAACGAGTCCCTTACACAGACACTTTCACGAAGCATCAATACTTCGCTTACTACATTTGTTATGGTATTGTTACTCTTTATCTTTGGTCATACATCAATCAGAGAGTTCTCATTACCACTCATGGTAGGTGTGCTTTGCGGAACATATTCTTCAATCTGCATCGCTACAGAGCTGTGGTATGTGATGAAGCTTTATCTGGGCAAGAGCGCCATCAAAAAGCAGGCGGCTGCACCGGCTAAGGGTTCTAAAAAAGCTAAGAATTAATAATTAATTTATGGCCCGGCCTTTAAAGGCTGGGCTATTGTTTTTTGTGGACTTATTAATATATGCAGATATGTTTATATATTTATAAATTTATGTGCGGAGTAATAGAATGGAGCATTATTTATATGAAAATTTTTCTGATTTATCTGCTTCTTATGAATATAGCAGGCTTTGCTGCGATGGGAATTGACAAGTGTAAGGCCAAGGCACACGCATGGCGCATCCCGGAGAAGACATTATTTGGGCTCAGCCTGCTGGGCGGAAGCGCCGGTACCTGGGCTGGGATGTATGCCTTCAGGCACAAGACAAAGCATTGGTATTTTGTAAAGGGGATGCCGCTTATTTTCTTTATCCATGTGGTTATTGCATGTGTTATCTACAGGAATTTCTATTAGAAATTTAATTATACAAGGTAACAAAATACTTAATGTAGGTAAAAAGTAACAAAAAAATGTAGCATATAAGTACATAATTGTGTATAATAGATAACAGATAACAGGTACAAAACCACTACACAACTATCAAGGAGGGCAAAATAATGTGGGCATATGAAAGTGTATTTTATCAGATTTATCCGTTAGGCTTCTGTGGAGCACCATTTGAGAATGATGGTGTTTTGGAGCACAGAATTTTGAAAGTGAATGACTGGATACCTCATATCAAAAAGCTTGGGGCAGATGCAATCTATTTTTCACCGGTGTTTGAATCTGATACACACGGATATAATACAAGGGATTATACAAAAATAGACACAAGGCTTGGCACAAACGAGGACTTCGCACAGGTTTGTGACAATCTGCACAAGGACGGCATAAAGGTAGTGCTGGATGGTGTGTTCAATCATGTGGGAAGAGGCTTCTGGGCATTTCAGGATGTGCTTAAAAACAGAGAAAGCTCACCATATGTAAACTGGTTTGACCGTATAGCGTTCGATGGCAATTCAAACTATAATGATGGATTGTGGTACGAGGGCTGGGAAGGAAACTATGATCTGGTCAAGCTTAATCTGAGAAATGAGGATGTAATCCAGCATATCTTTTCAGCGATAAAGGGCTGGGTAGACGAGTTTGATATAGACGGGCTGAGACTTGATGTGGCATACTGCCTCGACCATGATTTCCTCAGAAGACTAAGGGAGTTCTGCGACTCACTAAAGCCGGATTTCTTCCTGGTGGGAGAGACACTGCATGGTGACTACAACCAGATTATGAATGATGCGATGCTTCACTCGGTAACGAACTATGAGTGCTATAAGGGTCTGTACTCGAGCTTTAATTCCATGAATATGTTTGAGATAAATCATTCGCTTCTCAGACAGTTCGGACCGGAGCAGTGGACTCTCTACAAGGGTAAGCACCTCCTGTCATTTGTGGACAATCATGATGTGACAAGAGTGGCAAGCATACTGACCAATGAAAAGCATCTGCCACTAATCTATGCAATTGCATTTGGTATGCCGGGCATCCCTTGTGTGTACTATGGCAGTGAGTGGGGAGAGAAGGCAAAAAAAGAAGACGGTGACCCGGCTCTGAGGGCATGCTTTGAAGCGCCACAGTACAATGAGCTGACTGAATGGATTTCAAAGCTCGCAGAGGCAAAGAAGCAGTCAAAGGCACTCTGCTACGGTAATTTCTATTCGGTTGTGCTCACAAACGGACAGTGCGTTTTCGGTCGTGAATGTGATGACGAAAAGGTGTTTGTGTGCATCAATGCCGCAGACCAGCCGTTTTTCGCGGGCTTTGATATGGGAAAGGGTGATGCAACAGACCTGATTACAGGTGAGCAGGTTACATTAAACGATGGCCTTGAGCTGCCACCTTACAGTGCATACTTTTTGAGATAACATTTGTATGGACAATAAAAGAAATAATAAAAGAAAAAATGAAAGAAAAGAGATCATATGTGCTGTTACAGCCGTAGTGGTACTTTACACAGCTATGGAGTCGATAGGCATCACATGCCCCATTAAGTTCATCACCGGAATATCATGTGCAGGCTGTGGCATGTCGAGGGCATGGATGGCATTTTTACACCTTGATATAGCAAAGGCGTTTGCATACCATCCGCTTTTTTGGCTTGTGCCTATTGCGGTAATAGTGCTTTTGTGTAAATCTAAAATAAATATTAAAATTTATAAAATAATTATATTTACAATCATCATTATGTTTGCTATAGTTTATATATGCAGATTGATATGGTCAGGCGATGATGTCGTGGTCTTTGAGCCGCAAAACAACATCCTGTTTCGTATCATCCGTATAATAAATAGCAAATAAAAAGGAGAAAGAAGATGTTTTGCGAGAAATGTGGAAAAGAAATTCCTGATTCAACGAAATTCTGTCCATACTGTGGAGCACCTGTTTCCAAGGCACAGGATTTTGTCAACAAAGCAGGAGAGGCCTTCAATGCAGCAGAGCAGGAGCTTGGAAGTGCATTTGATGAGGTAAAGCAGTCCTTCACAGGAAACAGTGCAAACCAGCAGAATGCAGGTGGACAGTACAATGGAAGCTACCAGAACAACGGAGCCGGACAGTACAACGCAGGCTACCAGAATAACGGAGCAGGACAGTACAACGCAGGCTACCAGAATAACGGAGCCGGACAGTACAACGCAGGCTACCAGAATAACGGAGCAGGACAGTACAATACAGGCTACCAGAACAATGGTGGTCAGACTCCTCCACCATACAGGGGAGAGAGGTTAAAGGATGACAGAGGTCTTGCCTCATACATCATCCTGTCTATTATTACATGTGGTATTTATGGATATTATTTCATCTACAAGATGGCTCATGATGTCAATGTAGCATGTGATGGAGATGGCGAGAATACATCAGGTCTCGTAGCATTTATCCTGCTTTCAATGATTACATGCGGTATTTATGCATGGTACTGGTACTATAAGCTGGGCAACAGACTGGCAAATAATGCAGGCAGATACGGACTTGGCATTCAGGAGAATGGAACCACTGTTTTGATGTGGTGCATATTTGGTACACTTATCTGTGGAATCGGACCATTCATCGCTATGCACATCCTTATCAAGAACTCAAATATGATCTGCAATGCTTACAACAGGACACATGGACTTATGTAATTTGAGTTTTGATTTAATTTAATTAAATAATTTGATTATATTATTTCTAAGGCGGGAGGCAGTTTGCATTAAGCAGACTGTCTCCTTAAATTTTGTATATTAAATTAAACGGTAAATATTATTGAAAAAGGGATAAATTGTAGAATGAAATTCGACAAGAGATAGAAAAATCTCTTGCCGAATTTCTTTTTTATTTACGGCGAGAAAAAGAAAGCGTGCAAGAGTGAAAAACAAGCTCTTGCGCGCTTATTTTATTTTCGGAAAGGATGTGAACATAGTGGCAAGAAAAAAGACAAAGAGACTCCGGTATGAGGACAGAGTAATTATTGAGAGAATGAGCAAGGCTGGAAAAAAAGTGGCTGATATAGCCAATGAGATCGGCGTTCATAGAGATACGATCTATAAAGAATTTACACGATGCGGAGCCACTAAAGAAACGTATAGTGCAGAAAAAGCACAGAGAGAAATCTAATTGCGCGGGCGCAAAAAGGAGAAAAGATGAACAGAAAACAGAGACGAAAGATACGGAGAATCGCGGGAAAAATCAGAGGATGGATTTTGACGGCCATGGCAATCATGGCGGCATACCTGGTATTGTGCGGAGTCGGGATCACAGAGATGCCAGAATGGGGGCCGGACTGGTATCCGGTGCAGATCTGCATGGTTGTGATCGGCGGGGGGTGGCTGATAATGTTCATGGCCGCAAACGGAGCTTTCGATGAGATGGATTTATATGATGACGAAGATGAGGAGGATGAGACATGGGAGGAGTAGGGATTTTCCTGAGTGGAATGGCAGCAGGAGCTTTTCTGGGTGCACTAACAGTGATAGTGATCGCACTGGTAATGGCAAAACGGAAATAATGAGAAAAAGAAAGAGCGCTCTCTGCATGGGCGGTCTATAGGCCGGTTCGATTCCGACAGAGCGCAATCGAGAATAAAACAGGAGGATTTAAGTATGAAAGAGCAGACATTATTTACAGATGAGGAACTGGCAAGAGTAGAGATAGCGGAAGAAAGAAAGCATCTCATTGAGTGCGCCAGAGACAACTCTAAGATTGATATGAAATATTTTGAAATCATGAAAAAGTATGATTTGTTTGAAAAATAAGAGCCGAAACGGGGCAGCAGTCCCGTCAGTGTTCGGATGGCAACCGGCACTCTGATGATGGCAAGCCGAAAGACAGAATCAGTGATACCGTGAAAACATGGCGGTGGTCACTCCAAACCAGAGAGAGTGTGGATGTTCAACAGGTTTTCGTCCTTTTTAATGTGAAAAGGCAAACACGGTATACAAGAGCCGAACAAAGGAGAGCGGTCAACATGATAAGAGCACCGCCGAAAGGATAAATCAATGAGTAGACATGTAATGGGAGAGAATCCTGTGAAGATTATCAGATGGAGCGGACCTGTGACATTTCCATCCGGAGAGGTTGGATATATGATCTGCAGATCCGGAAGTCTGGAAGAGTGCCGGGAATATGCCGAACAGGTAGCGAAAGAGTTCGGAGTAACCGTAGAGGCAGTAATTTGAGCAATAAAAAAGCTGACGTTTCGGAGACGCCAGCCGGTTCACAATAAACGTGAATAACCTAGAATCATAGTACCATTGTGGGCCGAAAAAGTCAAGAAAAACGGGGCATGAGCTGACCCCGTTCGGACTTGATAAAGATATTAAAGATAGGACACAGAGACTATGGTTAAGAGAAAGAGATACAGGTTCAGACAGGGAGATGTCATTGATGTAGAGGAGTTCCATGATGGCAGGTATGGAGGTCCTGGAACAGGGAGGGCAAAGAGAGCCAAACCGACAGAGGAACAGATGAGGGCGGTCAATGCTCAGAACAAAGCCAAGAGGTGCAGACAGAGAATGCTGGAGTATTTCAGACAGGGAGACATCTTTGCGACATGGACCTATGAAGTGAGAAACAGGCCACCAGATATGCAGGCGGCATTGAAAGATTTTCAGAAAGCCATGAGATACGTGAGACGTGAGTTCAAAAAGCGAGGATATGAGGTTTTCTGGATAAGAAACATAGAGAGAGGCACAAAGGGTGCCTGGCATATTCATCTGGTCATCAATGAGATTGGAGACACAGCCAGCATCATCACAAAGGCATGGACAAAGGGAGGAACCTGGTCCATTGAAATCAAGAATAGCAAATACTATGACGAGGATTTCACAAAGCTAGCCAACTACATGACCAAGGATGAGCATACCACTGAGGAGAAGAAAGACGGGAAACCGGGAAAACCGAGACTCAGCGAGGCAAGTTATAACACAAGTCGCAATATGCCATTGCCGGAGCCAAAGGTTGATAAGCTCCGAAGATGGAAAGAAGAACCAAAACCCAAAAAAGGATATTACATTGCCAAGATCCATGAGGGTATCAATCCGGTAACGGGGTACAAATACCGGAGATATACAATGATTCGGTTGAAAAGGAGGCGGGAATAAAATGCAGCAGGTAAAAATCTACATAGAGACAGACAGCTCCTCTCCGAAAGCAACAGAGAAACACTATGGATATGTGCTGGAGGTAATGGTCTCCGGCCAAGCAGTAACCCGTGAGGGTTTTGGAAAGATAACAGGGACATATCATCAGACCGTACTGACAGCACTGGCAAAAGCCCTGGACAGGTTCAACCAGTCCTGTGAGGTCTGCATCTGCACAGAGGATGATTTCGTTCTCAATATGCTGGAGCGTAACCTGGCAATATGGGCCGGGAATGAGTTTTTGACCAGTAAGCGGAAACCAGTGGCCAATCAGCAGGAGTGGATGGAGATATGGAGACTGTCAAACAGGCATCTCATACTGACAGAGCCGGGAAAGCATGAATACACCGGCTGGCTGCAGGGAGAAATAGAAAAGCGAAAGAGGGACAATGATGGAACACAAGATCACAATCATGAAATATCAGCTGATGTTTCCAAGAATGACTAAAAAGCTGTTCGATGAGAAAGAGAGAATATACCAGATCACAGTCATCTACATCAGACTGGACGAACTCCAGACAAAAGGCGCGGTACTACAGAAAATGGGAAAACCGACAAAGAACGGCACAAAAATGACGTTTGCACCAGTGCAGAGCGCTGGAGAGTATGAGGCAGAGATGCAGAGAATCCTGGAAGATGGAAAAAAGCTGGGCATGAAATTTGAAGATAAAGAGGAGGAATAGCAATGTTTGAGAAGTTTGGAGAACTCAATTCTTTTGGAGAAATCAATGAGCTTGCGGAGAATCTGTTCAATGAGGGAGATACAGAGTCACTGAGAGCCATGGCAAAGGAGAACGGAATCCAGAGTGATTTCGTGGATATGTATCTGCAGGGAGAAATCCCGGTACTGTGCGATCAGCTGACAGCGGCACTGGGAAAGATTGACGTTGAGGTGGCGGAGCTGAAACCGAAAGAAATCATGGAGGACTGGGTGGAGTACCTGAGAGGCCAGTGCATGGAAAATGAGTTGCTGGCATTCAATGTCCGGAAGAAAGGAAAGTCACTGAAAGGCTGTATAGCAGCGCTCCTGATGTGGTCATTCAAGAATCAGCAGACCGTGGACAAGGATATCATCAAGGCAGCAGGCGTATCTGCAGGAAAGGTCACGCTGGGGATCCCGGGCATGGCCAGAGCAAAGCAGATTATCACGGACTACTACATGGGAAAGTAGGTGGGACGGATGAAAAAGAAAGCGATAGAAAAAATCCCATATTTTGGATTAAAGGAAACCAGCAGAAAGAAAGCTGTGAAATACATCGGTGTCACGGCGGTCAAGATTGTTGGACACGAAAAGCATCTTTTCCTGGAGGTATACAGGAACAAAAAGAAATTGAAAGACACTCCAGTAGTGCGGATCGTGACCACAAAGAAAGATTTCGGAACATATTATCCAGAAAAAGACACATGGACCAGAGAAAAGATAGAAGCAGAGGGAGGATGGGGCAGACTCATCTGGCAGCAGAATGGAGATGCATCCGGATGGCAGCAAATAGAAAAAGAGAGTCTCCTGCAGAGCGCGGAAGATCTGGAAAGGTTAAAAAAATTCTGTAAGGGAAATGTATGGAATGAGAACAGATGGTGGGAATACATATACAACCTGCAGGATGACATTGTAACAACGGCAAGACGGAACAGAGAACACAAGGCGTATATGCGCCGCCAGGAGGCACTGGCAGATAGAATGGCGCACACCAAAGAACTGCCGGAGAAAGAGATCCTGGACAGAGCTGACAGATTGTATTTTCACAATCAGCATTATCTGTATTACAAAAAGCATGGTTGCTGGGCACATATAGCCTGCAGCAAGTGCGGAGGAGTTACAGATGCGAGATGGAAAAGCGGAATTTCCTACGAAAGCCAGTTCCAGAGATGGACGGAAGAACCGAGAGAGGGGCACTATGGCACCTGCCCAATGTGCGGAGCGCGTGGAGAGTACAAGTGCCAGGGAAAAGTGAAAGGCACTTGTGACAAATATATCCATCTATTCCTGGGACAGAAGTACAAAGAAAACGGAATGGTCATGCGTTATGTGGAGGTTGGGAAAAAGTGGACACTAGGATTCATTTGTGGGGATAAAGGTACGGAGATGTACAACGCAAGTGAAGAACTCTCCGGAGTGGAGATTGCGAGAGCATATTTTGAGCCAGGGAAAAAAGTCCAGATAGACTATCACAAGCATGATCCGTACATGGGGAAAGATTTCTGGGATGACTGCAATTTGTATGGAATGGCAAATATCCCTATCAGTGCCGGTCTGATCATGTCAGAGACATACGAAGAAATGAAAGGGACAATATTCCAGTACAGTGCATTACAGGAATATGCAAAGAACGTCAGGGAGGTCAATCCGATTGACTACCTGGAGCGTTACAGTCAGACGCCACAGATTGAGGTTCTGGTAAAAATGGGACTGACCGATGTGGTAGAAAAACTGGTCAAATGTTACTACGGCATTGTTGCTGATGAGAATGCAAGACGGCCGGATCAGTTCCTGGGAATCCGAAAGGAAAGAGTAAAGCAGCTCATCAGAAAGAAAGGAGACACACACCTACTGGGAGTCATGCAGATGGAGAAACGCCAGGGACAGAACTGGACGGATGAACAGGTGGAGCATCTGGCAGAAACGGATTTGAGTGGAACACAGGTGGAAACGGCCACCAGATACATGACATTGCAAAAATTACTCAACCGTATAGAGAAATACGCTGGCTGTAAGTATGGGACAGAATGCAGCAGTGCTTTAGCTAGAATCAGACACACGGCCACAACCTATGCAGACTATCTGAGCATGAGAATAAACCTGGGATACGACCTCAACAACACGGTATATCAACAGCCACAGGACTTAGAGGCGGAACATAACAAAATGGTCATGGAAACCAACAAAGAAGAAATGGACAAACACCTCAAAGAGGTGGCAGAGCGTTATCCAGAGATTCGGCACGTTTACAGAGGACTCAGAAATAAATATCTCTACGAAGATGATAAATATATCATCAGACCGGCCAGATCGGCAGAGGAAATTGTCATGGAGGGGCGTTTGCTCCATCATTGCGTGGGAGGAAACACATATCTGGCCAAGCACAACACTGGAAAGACGTACATACTGATGCTGAGATTCAAAGAAGAGCCTGACGTTCCGTACATCACGGTTGAGATAGATGCAAAAAATCCAAGGATATTGCAGTGGTACGGGGACAAGGACAAAAAACCAGATGAAAAGAATATGCAGTTATGGCTGAACACCTGGCTGATGAAACTGAAAACAGGAACGCTGACAGAAACAATCCAGACGGCGGCAATAGCGTAAGGAGGTAAACATGGAATATGTGCAGATGACCCTGGATGACTGGGTACAGATGAAACAGAAATTGAAACAGGAACTCCTGGGAGTGAAACAGAGTTTTGTCCGGATCGGATACGCTCTGAGACAGATTGACGATCAGAAGCTCTACGAACAGGACGGATACAAAAGCATAGCGGAATTTGCTCAGGCCGAGTATGGCCTGGGACCGTCTATCACAAGCAGGTTTATGAGCATCAACCGGGAGTATTCTATTGACGGATATTCCGAACAGCTCCGGCCGGAATATGCAGAACTGGGCAGGAGCCAGTTGGAGGAGATGCTGAAACTGCCAGACGCTGACAGACAGATGATTCAACCGGAAACGTCCAGAGAGGATATCAGAGAGCTGAAAAGGTTTAATAAAACCGAACCGGCAGCAGGTGTGGCTGATGATATCAGTCAGCTGGTCGAAAAGTTCTATCAGGACAATGAACTCATACTCAATGCAGTATATGGCGAGGAGTTTGATGAGCAGACAATCAACAGATTCGTTGAAATAGTAAATCCGGCCGGAAACCGTTCGTACAAAAAAGGACTGTATTTCATGATGATGTATGAAAACCGTGTCACATTTAAGAAATTCGGAGATACGCCAAAGGATATGACCTGGTGGGAGTTCTATCAGCTGACAAGGGAGATTTTCGATGATACGGCAGCAGGGACTAAGACCTGGCAGAACCATTTTGGAGGAGCGGATGATGAAGAAAGCACAGTACAGGATACGGCCAATGAGCCAGGAAGAGAAGAAAATGCAACAAAAGCTCCTAAGCCAGAGGATGACGGTGGAGCAGTTGGAGAAACTGGCGCTGATGATGTCCAGGAGATTGAGAAAGGAGGCATGGAAGATCATGGAGCAGCTGATGAAGCAGGAACAGGACAAGAGGAAGATGACACCGATGGAGAAGAAAGTGGCCAAGCAGATTGTGAAGAACCTGCAGAGAGGACCGATGAACAGACAGGAGCGCAGAGCCAGAGAGAGGAAATTGCGCCCGCGCAAAAATCCACGGAAACACTAGAAAAAGAGGAGGTTGAGGATGATGAAACCGGAGAAAATGAAAGCTCAGACGCAGAAAATCAAACAGCAGAATCTGAACCGGAAACGGCCGAGAGAGAGCAGACAGAAGAAACAGAAGTCATAGAGGCGGTATATGGCACCAGAAAAGAGTACATGGACAGGCTGTCAGAGCAGGGAATGGCGGAATATATGGCTGATGAATACAAGAGCCACCGGTTGCTAGTAACAGATCTGGCAAATACATGGAATCTACGCAAATGGCTCAGCGAAAAAGTTGACCGGTTCGGAAAACCGATGGAGGACGCAAGATGATAAAGATGACAAGAGTTTACGGAGATATGTATGTGCCAAGAGAGTATTGCACGTTTACAAATCCGGTAACGAGTGGAGGAACTGAGGAAGTTGACTATGTAGATATGCCATGCGAGAACGGATGTGAAAAAGAGTGTGAGAATTGTACATTGCAGAAAATCATGAATGAGTATGCGAGGCTAACAAGGCAGGATATAGACGAGAAGAAACGACATTGTGAAGAATGTGAAAACTATAAAGAAATCAGAAAAGGGCCGAGAGGAGGGAAGAAAGGAATATGCAGGATACTCAGACCATCGGAAGTGAGAAACGGACGAGCGAGAGCCTGCAAAAGATTCCGAGAACAAAATGAACAAACGACAGGCAAAGAAACAGTATAAAAAGATCCACGGTCACAATCCCCCAAAAACAGCGGTAACGAAGTATACACCGGAAGAAATGGAGGCAATGAAAGTATACAATCTCACACCGGAGGATATTGAAAGAATCGGAAACGGCCTGAGAGATGCATTTGCAGAGATGTTCAAAACGCTCCAAAGAGTTGCGGAGAGCATGGCCAGAGTGTTTGAAGATATGGGAAAGAAATACAGCAGACCAGTCATAGAGACAGAGGAGCCGCCGGTGGTAGTGGCCGGAACCCTGTCAGAAAGGAGAAAGAAGTGCAGGAGAAAAGGGTGGAGAGTATCAGAGAGGTAGATTTCTCTGGTCTGAAAGTCCCATTTGTAGCGGTATACGGTAATCCGGACGATTTCCCGGACAAATACGTGGCCAGAATCTACGAACTGGACAGAGCGACAGATACAATCATGGTCAAAGAGACACTGGAAGAAATAGAAATGGATATCAAAGAGCACACGGCCATGACATTCATTCCAAGAGGGACGGCAGATGTGCCGTCTCTGGTGGGCGTCTGGATGTAGGAGGGCAGCAGTATGAGAAGTGCAAAGGAATACAAAGCAATCCGGGAAGAAATCTATAGATTTATCGGCGCATACATAACAAAACACGTATACGCGCCAAGTAACAAAGAGATAGCAGAGGCTGTAGGAATATCCGGAACAACAGTGCACAGACACCTCATTGACATGATTGATGAGGGCATTCTGGAGACTGATGCAGAACCAGGAACACAGAGAGCAATCCGGATCAGAAACACACAGGTAGTGAAAAGGAGAAAAAAGAGTGAATAAGGTCATTTTGATGGGACGTCTCACACGAGATCCAGAGGTGCGATACTCAGCAGGAGACAATTCCACAGCAGTTGCCAGGTACACACTGGCAGTCAATAGGAGATTCAAGAGAGATAATGAACCGACAGCGGATTTTGTTCCGTGTGTGGCGTTCGGTAAGGCGGCGGAGTTTGCAGAGAAATGGTTTCGCCAGGGAATGCAGGTGGCAATTTCTGGAAGAATCCAGACAGGGAGCTACACCAACAGAGAGGGCAGAAAGATCTATACCACTGAGGTAGTCCTGGAGGAGCAGGAGTTCGCAGAAAGCAAAAGAGACGGAAATGCACCGGTTCCACAACCTGCAGATGCTGGAGATGGATTCATGAACATTCCGGACGGCATTGAGGACAATATTCCATTCAGATAGGAGGACAAGATGCTGATATTACCAATAAAACGAAAATGGTTTGATATGATCCTCTCCGGAGAGAAGAAAGAGGAGTACAGAGATATCAAGCCATATTATGACACAAGGCTCATGGACGCATTCGGAATGATATGGGTGGGAGATGAACTGATCCGCGCTCCGATGCCGGAACTGCAGAAAAACAGAGTGCAACTGGTGGCATTCCGGAACGGATATGGGAAAGATGTACCGACAATATGGACAGAGTGCTCACTATCGGCCGGATATGGCCGGGAAGAATGGGGAGCAGAACCAGGAAAGAAATATTATATTTTAACGATTGAGAACATAGGAGGCATGAAGCTATGAGAAACATAATCAACATGATAATCAAAATTGCAATCATCTGGGGAGCAGCATGGATGTTCCCGGAGTATGTAAAGATACAGGATACAAGGACAATGGTTCTGGTAGTGGCAACGCTCCTGATAGCGTCAATCGTTCTGACAGTGATAATGATGGGAGTCTTAATCCTGGCGGCCTTGCCAGGAAACGGGGCGGGAATAGGAATTGCAATGCTGATAACAATCATCATGGCATTAGCATCTGGAATAATACAGCTGATGGCAGCAGTGCATTTTGTACCGGGATTTGAAATACATGGAAAACTGACATATATCATTCTGGCGTTACTGATGGCCGTATTTTCGATTGAGGAGAAAAAGGAGGCATAACAATGTTTTTATCAACGAGCGTATTAAACAATTTGATGAAAAAGGCATACAAGACCGGCCTGGTAGTAGCCAGGACGCAAGATGCACAAGGAAATGATTGGCTGTATCTGGCCGGATCATACTGGGAGGTAAGTGTCAACAAGGATTTCATCCCGAAAAAAACACTGGGAGACATCATCACACTGATCGGAGAGCTGCCAAGACCGGGAGAACGGTTCAAGGCAACGAAAGAGGGAAACCAGATCGAGATTGAGATGCCGATGGCAATAAACGAGGAGGGATTCGGAACGGACACTCTGACCATCACTGACGTGCTACTAATCGGAACACAGGGAACCGTTCAAAGGCTCCTGCAGGATGAGCAGACCGGCCAGATCTATCCGGTCAACAACGTGTTTGTTTCGATTATCAATAATGCAATGGTAGAAGAGGATAAGGGAGAATATACAGTCACGGAGCCACTTTTCAATCCGCTCAGAGGAATCCTGTGGAAAAACAATGTCTGCAAGCTGAGAGCACATTTCCGGACAGATGACAAGAACATCAAGGTTTTGAAAAGCCTCAAAGGTGTAGATATCACGCCGGAGGTGCCAGAGGAATGATGTACCCAAAACCACAGCGAAAGAAAAAACGGAAAAAGCATAAAGCCAGTATCCTGCACTGCAAGGATGGCACTTGCTATCTCTGCATGAAGTTAAAAGGGGACTATCGGAGATATCCGGTAGTCCATGAACATCACATCTATGATGGCCCTAACCGCCAGAACTCTGAGGCGGAGGGCTTAAAGGTGTATTTATGCTTAGATCATCATATCATGGGGCCGGAGGCAGTACATAACAATCACAAGAATATGCGGATACTGCACAGAGACGGACAGAGAGCATATGAGAGAACGCACAGCAGAGCAGAGTTCATGAGTCTGATCGGCAGGAACTATCTGGACGAAGAAAAACAGGAAGAACCGAAAAAGGACACAAAAGACGGGTTCATGTTCCTGGAACCGGACTGTATTGGCTGTTTTGGTGCATCAGAGAATCAATGCGAGCGTTGCGAGGAGAAAAGACATGATAAAAAGACTGAGACAATGGCTGATTGAGGCCAGAAAGAAGAAATGCCACCATTGCTGCCTGTGGTGCGAATGGTGGCGCATATGCGAGGAGGACAAATGATGGAGGATATGATTGCAATAGAGCTGGCCGTTATTATAGTGGCCATGTTCGCGATCGCAGTCGGATTCGATTGCATAAAAGACGGAATGTGCGATATAGGAGCAGTGATTCATGACATCATCACGGCTCCTGTCCGACATTACAGACAGAAAAAGCTCATGGAACAGATGGAACGGGAATGGGAGAATTACCTGAAGAAGAACAGGGCAAAAATGGTCAGGAATTTGATGAAAGAGCAGCAGAGACATTTTTCCACGAGCATCGGAGAAAAGCACACTGTAGAGGAGTGGGGAAAGGCTCTGGAAGAATTTGCGGAGTATCAATGTCAGCAGGATAAGGAGGAAAGAACATGGCAGGATCATATCATGGACAGGTTCATGAGGAGAATCTGAAAAGACTGGAGGAGTTTCATCAGGTATCAAAGAAAAACAGATACAGAAAGTGTCTGGTCACTTGCTCTGAAAAGAATCCAAAGGGCAGGACGAGAAAAGTACAGAGAAAGGCACTGTTTCATAAATGGGATGAAATCAAACAGGTTATAGATGCGTCTCCGATGGTCGGAGGACACCCAGGAGGCCAGATAGCGTACACATTGGGAATTGTGGAATTTATGGACGGAACCGTGGGACAGGTATCTCCGGGATATATAAAATTTCTGGATACTGAGGACTTTGCGGGAGATTGTAACGAGTAGGGAGGAATAAAGATGCCAAACGTGCGACCACTGAACAAAAAGAAATATGGGATAAGCAAATACGCATTCGGAACGGCATACTCATATTGTCTGCAATATCCGGAATGGAGAGAGGAGCTGGGCAGCAGGACATCAACCGTCAAGAGTCCTCAGATAACCGGAATGCCAGGGGCGCACAGTGGCAGTGATGCAACAGCCAACCTGGCAGAGCGCAGAGTAGAGTTGCGTGAGAAGATGCAGAAAGTTGAGGATACAGTCAGGGAGGCGGTAGGGGACAATAAGAGCCTATATGAGTATCTGCTGGAATATGTGACAACGGAGGGAGCAACGTTTCACTGGATGAAGCAGAAAGGGATACCATGTGAGAGGACATATTTCTATGAGGTCAGAAGATATTTCTATTACCTCATGGCAAAGCGGATCTGAAAGTGCGGTACTCACAGGACAACTTTTATGTTATATTGATAAGGTCCAAAAGATGAGAACCAAGATTCTCAGACATTATCCCTCACAAAGGCTCCGGAAAACCCGGAGCTTTTTTCGTTGGAGGAGACATGACACAAGAACAGATTGATTATGTGAAAAAGTGCATCAGAGAGGACATTCACAGATTCTACGTGTGGGGACCGTGGAAGAAAGTACGCAGAGAGGTTCTGCAGATGGATCATAGAGAGTGCCAGAGATGCAAGGCAAAGAAGATATACACGAAAGCTACGACAGTGCATCATGTGAACTATGTCAAGAAACATCCGGACATGGCTCTGGAGATATGGTATGAGTGGCATGGTGTACGAAAAAGGAACCTGGTCAGTCTGTGCCATGACTGCCATGAGGCAGTGCATGGATACAGGAAACCAGAGAAGAAAGAAACTCTGACAGAGGAAAGGTGGGATTGATATGGCAAGGACAAGCGATACAGCAGATTATATGGTTACGCAATGCCAGGCGTGCGGAATGCTGAATGTGATACCGAGAGAGTATCCAGACGGTCGAGTGTGTGCGGATTGTTCCGGAGGGCCATTGACGCCGATGGGATACGCAATACTCCAGGAGAGACCAACGAGCAGAATCACGGTGCAGGTAGATGTGGAACGTGACCAGTTAGACAGATTGATTGATGATGTGGCAGCAGTCAATGAAACTGTGGACGGAATCATTCAGAAGATAGGAAAAATAAAAGAGGGACAACATGAAGCAGGAACAGATCATCAAATGCGGAGGACAAAAGATAAAGGTATTCAACTGTGATCCGGAAAAGAATACGCAATGTGACAAAGAGTTCTGTATGCATAATATAAATGCAATAGACGGGCTGTGCAATCACACAACGAATCCGGATTTTGCTCTGGAAATTGGACAGAAAGCACAGAAAAAAGCGTATACCCCCGGTCGAAAAAATTAGCGTTTTAATTTCGACCACGGAGACCGGTGGGTGGCCTCGACAACGCCGAGAAAGTTCGCACATGATAAAAAAATAAAAAATAGGGGGTGGGAATATGGCGCAAAAAAAATCGGATATATTAGAAAGTTTAATTTCTCAGCTTGAGAAAAAACAGGCTGATATTTCATGTTTTTTGGACCTCATAGATGACTATATGGCCCTCTACGATATCAAGAAAAAGCTAAAAACAGACATAAAAAAGAGAGGAGTATCCTATGAGGCACAATCTGCATCCGGCAAGGCCACCATCATAAAACAAAATCAATCCGTCAAAGATCTGGTGGCCGTAAATAAGCAAATGCTTATGATTTTAGATAAGCTGGGTCTGACCACGGAGAAAACCATAAGGGATGACGATGATGACAAACTGTGATCCACGAATAGAAGCCTACATGGAGGCGGTGGAGACAGGAAAAGTGGAGGCGTCCAAAGATGTCAAGGCACTGATGAAACATGTCAGAAAGTGTTTTGAGACGGAGGACATCTATGTGGACCAGCAGCAGCTGACGGACTACCTGGGACTGGCACGATATTTCCCGTATGATGAGGTTTTTCCGTGGCAGCAGTTCGTGATTGGACTGCATGACTGCACGTACTGGCGGGAGAATGGACGACCAAGGTGGCCGGATCTGTTCTGCCTGATTGGGCGAGGTGCGGGAAAAGACGGAACAATAGCGCTGGAATCAACGGCACTGGCATCCGAATACAACGGAATCAGAGAATATGACGTTGATATCTGTGCGAACAATGAGGACCAGGCTCTCCGGCCGGTACAGGATATCGTTGGAGCATTCGAGCAGCCTAAGTGGCTCAAAAAGCTCCAGCGATTTTTTAAGTGGACAAGGGAGAAAGTGGTCTGCAAGAGCACAAGGTCAACAATAAAGGGACATACAAACAATCCGGGCGGAAAAGATGGTCTCCGCTCCGGAATGGTAGTGCTCAATGAGATTCATCAGTATCAAGACTATAAGAATATCAATGTATTTACGACCGGCCTGGGAAAGAAGAAACACCCACGCCGGTCATATTACACTACACAGGGAGATGTCAGGGAGGGACCGCTGGATGATCTGCTGGAGACAGCAGAGGGAATCCTGTTCGGAGGAGAACCGGACAACGGACTACTGCCGTTTATCTGCCGGCTGGACAGCAAGGCAGAGGTACACGATGAGAAGAACTGGGAAAAGGCAAACCCATCGTTGAGATACCTACCGGATCTCATGGAGGAGATCCGGAAAGAATACAGAGACTGGTTGAAACGGCCTGAGAAGTTCACAGCATTCATGACCAAGAGAATGAACCTCCCAGACGGTTCCAGCGAGATCAAAGTGTGTGCTTATGAAAGAATCAAAGCCACTAACAGACCTGTACCGGTAGATGATCTGGTGGGAAGAATGTGCACCTGTGGCATCGACTTCTCAAAAGTCACTGATATGATTTCTGTCAATCTCCATTTCAGAGACGTGGATACCAGGTATGATCTAAACCATTCCTGGCTCTGCCTGCAGTCAAAAGACTTGCCAAGAATAAAGGCACCATGGAAAGAATGGGCGGATCAGGGACATATCACACTGGTTGATGATGTGGAAATCCACCCGGAGCTGATCGTGGACTATATTGCAGCGCAGATGGAATACTATTCGATCAAGAAAATGGCAATAGATGATTTCCGTTATGCTCTGCTGGCCAAGTATCTGCAGAACATTGGTTTTGATGCAAAAGTGTACAAAAACCTAAAACTGGTAAGACCGTCAGACATCATGAAAGTTGCGCCGGTTATAGACAGCTGTTTTGCAAATGACTATTTCGTGTGGGGAGATAACCCAGTGTTGCGCTGGGCAACAAATAACACAAAGATGGTCAGATACGGCCGGAAACCGGGAAAGGAAGATGATGCCGATATTGGAAACTTTGTATATGCAAAGATTGAGGCAAAGTCAAGAAAGACAGACCCTTTCATGGCATTGGCTGCATCTATGACGGTAGAGGATGACCTGCCGTATGCTCAGAGCGTAAGCGCACCGGATCTGGGCGTATTCACATATTAGCGCAGAAAGGAGGAAACAGACATGGGATTGAGTCTCAGAAAGCTATTCAAGGCAAGAGAAAAACCGGGAGAAGATGTGCAAAGAGTATCATCTGTGGAAATTGCAGATCAACAGGTCCGTGATGCAGTAACAGAAATATGTCTGAGAGAGCTGGCGTTCTGGACTTGTGTAGGGAAGATTGCCAACGCTCTGACAAAATGTGAATTTCGCACGTTTTACGAGGGAGAGGAATTGTTCAAAGATGAATATTATCTATGGAACTACGAACCGAACCGCAACCAGAACAAAGCAGAATTTTTATCAAAGGCTATGGAGCAGTTGTTCCGGAACAATGAGCTTTTGATTGTAGAGAGCTATGACGGACAGCTCCTGGTGGCTGATGATTTTTCCGTGACGAAAAATGCACTGTATGGAGACACTTATACCAATGTGCAGGTGGATGATTACACATTTTCGCGGTCATTCCGAAGTTCAGACGTGCTTCACTGGACACTCAACAACAAGAATGTAAACCGGATCATGCAGCACCTGTATGACTCATACAGCAAGCTGATTGATTATTCTGCAAAATCGTATCTCAAAAGCAGAGGCAGCAGGGGAACCCTGAACATTTCGGCAATGGCTCAGAGTGACAAATTGTTCAATGAGAAACTGGAAAAGCTCATGAATGAGTATTTCAAGTCATTCTTTGAAAGCCCAAACGCTGTCCTGCCACTGTTTGAGGGATATTCATACACAGACATTGGCTCAAAGACTTACAGTGAGGGAACCAGTCGTGATATCAAGAGTCAGTATGATGACATCTTTGACTTTACAGCCAGAGGATTCTCCATGCCGCCTACACTGGCCAAGGGAGACGTGCAGGACACCGAGAAAGCAGTGGACGAGATGTTGACGTTTTGCCTGGACCCGCTTGCACAGATGTTCATGCAGGAAATCAACCGCAAGAGGATTGGAAAAAACGGGATACAGAAAGGAACAAAGCTACAGATCGACACCATGAGAGTCAAACATATTGACATGTTCGACATTGCAACATCAGCAGACAAGCTCATCAGCTCCGGAATCTATACAGTGAATATGATTCTGAGAGCACTGGGAGAGATTCCGATAGATGAGGATTGGGCAGACCAGCATTTCATCACGAAAAACTACTCAACTATCCAGGAAATCCTGGAAGAACAGCAGAAAGGAGGTGGGAAGAATGCCAAGACAGGATAAAGTATTTGTATGTTTTCAGAAAGCAGAGGACGATACTCACAAATTATACATCTATGACGATGTGACAGCATACGGCACATTTAACTGGAGCACATGGAGCTATGAGGAATCGGAGACATCTGCAAAGTATTTCCAGGAGCAGCTTGCAGCAATTCCTGATACAGCAACCATTGAGCTGCATATCAACTCAAACGGAGGATCTGTCAAAGAGGGCGTGGCGATCTATAGCCAGCTGAAACAGAAGAACTGCAAAAAGGTTGGATATGTGGATGGAGTTGCCTACAGCGTAGCGTTCCTGATCCTGCAGGCGTGTGATGAGCGCGTCATGGGACTGGGAACATCTGCATTGATTCACAATATGTGGATGAGTGTGGATGGAAATGCCAAAGAACTCAGAAAAGCAGCAGATGATCTGGATACGCTCATGGAGTCAAACAGACAGATTTTTCTGGAAAAATCAAACCTGGAAGAACAGCAGCTCATTGACATGATGGAGGCAGAAACATTCCTAACACCGGAGAAAGCTCTGGAATACGGCCTCATTGACCGGGTAGACAGCTACCAGGCTGATGATAAGGATGTACAGCAGAGACTGATGAGCCGCGTGCAGCAACTGTCCGGTGTGATTGCACAGCAGAAATCATTTCGGGAACAGTTGGAGTCTATGCGGCAGCAGGGAGGAGAACCAAAACCTCCGGTACCGACTCCAAAACCAGAGCCGGAAGAAAAGAAACTCACAAACCAGTTAGCAAAATTATTCCAAAATATGTAAAGGAGAACTGATATGAAGAATAAAGACGTATTAGCAATGGAAAAGGCCAAGATCGTTGAAAAAATGAATCAGGCCATCAAAGATGACGATGCAAAAGCATTCAGTGAGGCGTTCACTGAGCTGTGCCAGAAGATTGAGGACAATGTTCTGGAGCAGGCCAAAGAGATGCTGGTGGAGCAGGATGCAACAATTCTGGCACAGAGAGGTGTACGCCAGCTGACATCCAAGGAAAAACAGTATTACGAGAAAATCATTGAGGCTATGAGATCCACAGATCCGAAACAGGCTCTCAATGACGTTGAGGTGGTTATGCCGGAAACAATCATTGATTCTGTCTTTGATGAACTCCAGACAAACCACCCGCTCCTGTCCAAGCTGAATGCAACCACAGTGACAGGTCTGACAAGAATGATGATGAATACAAACGGCGAGCAGAAAGCAGCATGGGGCAAGCTGACAGCCAAGATCATCGAGGAGCTGACATCTGGGTTCAAAGAGGTAGATGTAACACAGGAAAAACTGAGCGCATTCCTGCCGGTATCCAAGGCTATGCTGGATTTAGGACCGACATGGCTGGATACATACGTGCGTCAGGTGCTCTATGAGGCACTGGCAAACGGGCTGGAGTACGGTATTGTACAGGGAACTGGAAAAGATGAGCCAATCGGTATGATGAAACAGGTCGGAGAGGGCGTTGTTGTGACAGGCGGAAAATATCCGGACAAAAGCGCTATCAAAATGACTGCACTGGACATGGCACAGATGGGAAATGTTACAGCAATCATGGCCAGAAACGACAAAGGACAGGCAAGAACTGTCACAAGTCTCATTTTGTTGGTTAATCCGGTAGATTATTTCCGCAGAGTGCTCCCGGCCACAAGGATGCTGACGCCGGATGGAATCTATGCATCTGTGCTCCCGGTGGACGCTGAAATCATTCAGAGTGCAGCTGTTCCGGAGGGAAAGGCAGTATATGGAATGGCAACCAAGTATTTCCTGGGCGTTGGAATGGCTAAAAATGGAAAAATTGAATATTCTGACGAATACAGATTCCTGGAAGATGAGAGAGTATATCTCATCAAGCTGTATGCTCATGGTTTCGCACTGGATAACAATGCTTTCCAGGTTCTGGATATCAAGGATCTCCAGCCGTTACGTTTTAAGGTTGTAAGCGAGACAGAAAAAGCAAAGACAGATGATGCAACACTGGCAGATTTGAAAGTTGGTGCACTGAAACTGTCTCCGACATTTGCAGCAGGAACCACAGAATACACAGCAACCACACAGAATGCGTCCAACACAATCACAGCGGTACCGGCAAGTTCCACAGCGGAAATTGAGATCACGGTGGGAGATGTGAAAGTGACAAATGGAGCAGCAGCAAACTGGTCCGAGGGTTCCAATACTGTGACTGTAAAAGTGACTGACGGAGCACAGACAAAGAGCTACAAAGTAACAGTGACAAAGGAGTAAATGAATTATGGCAGACGATAAAGACAACAAGCTCCTAAACGAGATCAAAAATTATCTGGAGATAACCTGGGATGATTCCCTGGGAGATGAGAAGATGAGGGGCATGGTCAAAAGAGGAATGGCTGCCATAAGCGGAAAAATAGGGGAGTGCAATTTCTATGAGGAAACTCAGGAAAAAGCGCTCCTTTTTGATTATGTCATGTATGCCAGAGCGGGGGAGATACCTCAATTCTGGCAGAATTACAGAGATGAGATCATTTCTCTGCAGATAGACAGAAAGGTGGACGGATATGCCGCGGATCAGCAGTAAGCATTTTGAAAATTTTGGAGATGGCCTGCTGACGATCTGTGAAGCAGACGAACGGAGTCTGACTAGAACAAAACTGGAGCATATACGTTTTGGAAACAGAACGGTAGGCGTGACCAGATACTGGCAGGCGCAAACGGCCGGAAACCAGGTGGATAAGCTCCTGGCAGTTCCACTGGAGATACTGGATGCGGAGCAGATCGAGGTCAACGATGTGATTATTCTGGAAAATGAGACGGACTGGTTATGGGATAACATGACATTTGACGAGTCAGAGATGAAAGACCGGGCCGGACATTATCAGATTAAGCAGGTACAGCCGAAGTACGACACGAAACCACCGGCGCTGTACCTGTCACTGGAAAAACTGGTGCACCCATTCAAAGACGGGAGGGATTCTGGTGGCGGTTAAAATTGGAGATCTGGCCAAGGCTGTCATGAAAGAGCTGGACGATTATGGCGTTGCGGTTGGCCTGGAGGTTGAAAAAGTATCCAAGGAAGTTGCCGAGGATACGGCCAAAATGCTGAATAAAACATCTCCAAAGCTGACAGGAGACTATGCAGCGTCATGGACTTACGGGACAGGAGAGACCAAACGGACAAAGCATACAATGGTTGTCCATGCGGAAAAACCGGAATACGCTCTGACACATCTCCTGGAAAAAGGCCACCAGAAGCGAAGTGGCGGAAGAACCAAGGCCATAGTGCATATTGCACTTGCAGAGGAGGCAGCAGTAGATGAGCTAGAAAAGGAGCTGAGGACGAGACTATGACAAAAGATCAGATTGAGCAGATGCTGGGAGAAATGGGAATCCCGTTCAGATATCATCATTTCACACAGAAAGAGATGCAGGACATCCCGCTCCCTATTGTTGTATGGCTGACACCGGGAACAGATAATTTTTTCGCAGATGGCAAGACATACAAAAAGATAACGAAACTGGATATTGAACTCTACACAGATGACAAAGACTGGGAGCTGGAGAAAAAGTTGGAGGAAATCCTGGACAAACATGACATTGCCTGGGAGCAGACAGCCTCTGAGTGGCTGGAGTCGGAGAAAATGTGGGAGTCGCTATATGAAATGGAGGTATAGAAAATGACTGGAACAGAGAATAAAGTCAAGTACAACATTAAAAACGTCCATGTGGCCAAGCAGACAGAAAAGACTACAGAGGGAACAACTACATACACGTATGATAATCCGAAAAGTATTCCTGGAGCGGTCAGCATCAGCCTGGACGCACAGGGAGAGATTTCCAAGTTCTACGCAGACGGAATTGCGTACTATGTGACAAGCGCAAACAACGGATATGAGGGAGATCTGGAAATGGCACTCATTCCGAGCTGGTTCCGCGTGGAAATTCTCAATGAAGAACAGGACAAAAATGGCGTCCTTGCGGAAAATGCAAACAAAACAACAAATCCGTTCGCTCTGCTGTTTGAGTTTGATGGAGACGTGAAAGCAATCCGCAGATGCTTATATAACTGCACATGCACAAGACCGTCTATTGCATCCGAGACAAAAGAGGAGACAGTAGACCCTGGAACAGAGACACTGACAATCACAAATAGTCCGAGAAAAGACGGTCTGGTAAAAGTACAGACAGGACCGGACACAGCAGATGGAACATATACAGGTTGGTACAACAAAGTATATGAGCCGGTTGCCGCGACAAGCGAGGTGGCACAGGCAGCTGAAACAAAGAAATAGGAGGGATAGATTATGCTGAGAAAAAAGGTGGAAATTGATGGCAGAGAGGTGGAGTTCAAGGCGTCAGCAGCGGTGCCGAGAATCTACCGGATGAAATTCCGCAGAGATCTTTTCTTGGATTTGCAGAAAATCGCAAAGTCTGTGAAAAAGAAAGGCAAAAAAGAGGATAAGGAGTCAAGCGAGATTCCGATTGAGGACCTGGAAATGTTTGAAAATATCGCGTATATCATGGCACAGCACGCGGATCCGGAGAATGTACCGCCGGATATCATGGACTGGCTGGAACAGTTCAACACATTTTCCATTTATCAGATCCTGCCTGCCATTCTGGAACTCTGGAATATGAATGAGGAGACGAAAAGTCAGGCAAAAAAAAACTTAGACCGAGTAGCCGGGAGCTAAACACTCCATTATTTCTCCTGAGATGCTGTCAGGTCGGGATCTCTATCCGGGATCTGGATCTGCTAACAGTCGGAATGGTCATGGATATGTTTACTGAGCAACAGAATGATTCATACAAATATCCAAGAATGGCCACACAGGAGGATTTTGACAAGTTCTAAGGAGGTGGAACAGGATGGCGGCAGGCCGGAATATCAAAGGAATAACGATTGAAATCGGCGGAGATACCACAGGCCTGCAGAAAGCCCTAAGCGGTGTAAACGACAAGCTGAAAAATACTCAGGCACAGCTGAAAGACGTGAACACTCTGCTGAAATTAGATCCATCAAATACGGTGCTGGTAGCGCAAAAACAGGAATTACTGAAAAATGCGATAGCAGACACAGCAAGCAAATTGGACACGCTGGAGGCGGCACAGAAAGATGTGACAGCAGCTCTGGAGGCCGGAAAGATTGGCCAGGAGGAGTACATGGCTTTCCAGCGAGAAGTTGAGGCAACCAAGGCAACATTGAGCCGATATCAGTCAGAACTGGACGGATTGAACACCGAACAGGACAGACTGGCTACAAATACCGAACGTCTCAGCAAATTATTTGACGCTCTGGGAGCGGACGTGGATGATTATGCGGACGTCCTGGGCAGCAAGCTGGTAACAGCAATCAAAAACGGATCTGCATCATCAGATCAGTTGAAACTGGCCATTGAAAAGATTGGAAGATCAGCCACAGACGGAAAAGCTGACATCAAACAGATGACAGACGCTCTGGATACGGTAGACGATGGACAGGCAATCAAGAACCTCATCCAGGACTTAAAAGAAGCAGGAACACAGGCAGACAACACATCAGAACAGCTGGACGAGATGGGGAAAACCCTCTCAGCAGGCGCATTGATGGAGGCTGCCGATCAGCTTTCTGGACTGGGGGATAAAATAACAGAATTAGGAGACAAAGCAAAGGACGCTTTTCTGGAGACACAAGATGCCACAGTAAAAGCGTCCACTTATTTTGGAGAAACCGGGAAAGCGGCTGAGGAAACAGCCGGAGTCATCAAGGACGTATATGCTGAGGGCGTGGGAGATTCCATGGACTCTGTATCAAACGCGGTCATTACGGTCAAAAAGAACCTGAAAGATTTGGATGAGACTACACTGACACATCTGACAGAGCAGGCAATCACGCTGGATGAGCTGTATGGAATTGACATGAATGAGACTCTCCGAGGTGTCAACAGCCTCATGGAGCAGTACGGACTCACGGCACAGCAGGCCATGGACTATATCGTAAAGGGTACACAGAATGGCCTGGATAAGACAAACGAGCTGGGGGATAACCTCTCAGAGTATTCTGGAAAGTTCGCTCAGGCCGGTTATTCCGCTCAGGAGTATTTCCAACTGTTGCAGAACGGACTGGACAATGGAGCGTATAACCTGGACAAGGTAAACGATGCCATTAACGAAGTCACGACCAGACTGGTTGATGGAACAATAGCGGATTCCCTGAGCAAAATTGATGAAAAGACCGGGGAGGTACAAGCCGGAACCGGAGGCTGGAGCAAAGAAGTTGAGGATGTATTCAAACAGTGGCAGCAGGGCGGAGCTACACAGAAAGATGTTATTGATGCCATTGTGACAGATATTCAAAACACAGAGAACCAGCAGGACAAACTGAACAAAGCAGCGCTGGCATTCGGTACAATGGCCGAGGACGGCAATGCGAAGTTTATCGAGTCGCTCACTACGGTAGGGGACACCTATGATGACGTGGCTGGATCAGCAGAGAATATGTTCGACCAGTCCACGACAGACTCCCAGACGTTTGAGGCAAGCATGAGACAGCTGGAGCAGAGTCTGGTTCCGCTGGGAGAGGCACTGATGAATCTGGCAAACAATATCATACCGCCGATTGCCTCTGGAATAAAAACGATAGGAGAATTTTTCGGAAAATTACCAGAACCGGTACAGAATTTCGTGGTTATACTGGGGGCTGTGATTGCCGCCTTTACCACTTTAGCCCCTGCCATATTGGCCGTGATAAATATCGTAAGTATTTTAGGCGTGGCAACATTGGGGCCGATTATCGGAATCATTGCCGGTGTAGCTGCAGCAATTACCGCGATTATAGCCATTGTGAAAAACTGGGGCGCTATATCGGAGTGGTTTGGAGAAATATGGGAGAAAGTGAAAGAAAAATGCTCTCAGGTGTGGGAGTCGATCTGTTCATTTTTTACCGAAACAATACCGCAGGCATGGGACAGTCTGGTATCAAAATTTCAAAGCATCCCGGAGTGGTGGGCAGGAATCTGGCAGCAGGTCGGAGATTTCTTTTCTCAGATCTGGCAGTCAATCTGTTCATTCTTTACGGATACAATACCGCAGGCATGGCAGAACGTGGTTTCATGGTTCCAGGACATCCCGGAGTGGTGGGCAGGAATTTGGCAGCAGGTGGCTGATTTCTTCTCAGGAATCTGGCAGTCCATGATGGAAAACCCTGTGCTGTCATCAATCGTAACAACCATACAGGAATTGTGGCAGAATGCAGTCACTACACTGCAGGGCATCTGGTCAGGTCTGACGGAGATTGCATCAGGAGCCTGGGAGTTGCTGAAAAATACGATACTTGCACCGGTGCTTTTGTTGATCGACCTGGTAACGGGAGATTTCACTCAGTTGGCGTCCGATGCACAAAATATCTGGCAGAATATCCAGGACGCTGCATCACAGATCTGGTCTGGAATACAGCAGGTGGTCACATCATTTGCAGAGGGATTGGTCACTCATGTGGTCACTCTGGTTACAGGATTTATGGACACCCTGTCAAGTTTGTGGGACATGATAAAGCAGACGGCGCTCAATACCTGGGAAAATTTGAAAAATTCTGTGGTTCAAACAGCAACAAATTTGAAAGATTCTGCAATCCAGGCGTTCCAGAACTTGAAAGAATCTGCATACCAGAAGTGGCAGGAAATGAAGCAGAACGCACACGACAGCTGGGAGAATTTAAAGAGCAGTGTGGTTCAAACCGCACAAAATCTGAAAGAGTCAGCGGTGCAGGCGTTCCACAACATGGTTTCCGGAATTGGAAATGCACTGAGCAGTCTGGGATCAACTGTGCGGAACGGATTTTGGTCAGCAATCAGCTTTATCACATCACTGCCAAGCCAGGCGGTACAGTGGGGACGAGATTTCATAGACGGAATAGTTTCCGGAATCAGGAACGCCATTGGCAGAGTCAGAGATGCCGTGTCAGACGTGGCATCTACAATCCGCTCATTTCTGCATTTCTCAGTGCCTGATGAGGGACCACTGACAGAGTATGAGTCCTGGATGCCGGACTTTATGCAGGGATTAGCTAAAGGCATCGAAAAGAGTAAATCAGTGGTGGCTGATGCAATCGAGGGCGTGAGCAAAGACATGACTATCAATGCAAACGCAATGATGGATCAGAGCAACGCAAAACAGACAAACGCCATCATGAATATCACATCATTGCTAGCTCAGTATCTGCCATACCTGGCCAAGAGCTTAAACATCGAATGGGATACCGGAGGTGTAGCAGCGAAACTGGCAAGAGATATGGATAGAGAGCTGGGTATCCTGGCAGAGGAGGGAGGATTCCTATAATGGACGCAATTACAAACGGAGCCACGATTGAGATCGTGGCCACCGGCGAAAGATTCCACACTCTGAATGACTGGGGACTGGCAATAGGAAACAATGATTATATTGGAGATGTGGAACAGGAAAACTATTATGTGGACGTGCCTGGAGCGGATGGCTTTCTGGATTTCTCAGAAGCCATTACAGGACGCCGCATATTCAAAAACCGTCCGATCAGCATCGAGCTGGGCGGTAAGAAACCAAGAGACAACTGGGATATTTTTATTTCAGACCTTAGAAACCTTGTAGAGGGCAGAGAAATCAAGGTCATTTTCGACAATGACTCTGGGTTCTACTGGACAGGCAGAGCCTCTATCCAGGGATACGATAGAAATAGGGAGATAGGCACATTCACATTGGCCATTCCGAAAGCTGACCCATACAAGTACAATGTGGCGGATTCTACAGAGGACTGGTTGTGGGATTCGTTTGATTTTGAGACTGGGATCATAGACGAGGGTACAGAAATAACGGTCAAGGCCGGAGAGAGAAAGACGTACACAATCGTTCCAGATCAGATGCCGTTCGTTCCGACCATATACGTGAGCGTTCTGGGATCAGCGGGACTCAAAATGACAGCAAATGGGGAAACCTACACACTGATGAAAGGAAAGAACCGTTTTGCGGATATCACAGTCAATACAGAGGACGTGGTGCTCAGTTTCACTGGAACGGGCACACTCACGATCCGGTACAGGAGGGGGTCACTGTAATTGTATAAAGTTAAAATGGACGGTCAGACCCTCTACTATCCAGGAGATAAAGAGGCGGTACTGACCAATCCAACGCTAAACCTGCAGACGGGATATGCGGGAACCTTTGAGTTTTCGGTACCGCCAAACAACCCACTGTATGACAAAATCAAGAACCGGAGCAGCATGGTCAGTGTGTTCCGGGATACAACAGAATTGTTCTATGGAGAGGTCCGGAAACAGCCGAAAGTAGACCGTTACAGAAACAAAAATGTCTATTGCGCCGGCGCAATGAGTTTCCTGGCGGATTCCATACAGCCACAAGCTGAGTATCACGATATGACACCACGACAGATGCTGGAGACGTTTTTGGATATTCATAACAACCAGGTGGAGGATAGAAAAAAGATCTATCTGGGAAAAGTGACTATCACAGACGCCAATGATTCTCTATACAGGTATACAAACTTTGAGAACACGCTGAAAGCGATCAGAGAGAAACTGGTGGAGAAACTGGGAGGATATCTGAAACTCCGGCATGAGAATGACAAGCTGTATCTGGACTGGATCACGCTGGAAGAATACGGAAAGTATTGCAGCCAGCCGATTGAGTTCGGACTGAATATGCTGGACTACTCACTGAGCAGAACGGCGGAAAATATTGTCACAGCGTTGATTCCGCTGGGCGCACGTCTGGAGGGAGAGTCAGAGATTGACGCTCTGGAGAAGTATGTGGACATTACCAGTGTAAACGGTGGATCAAATTACATTTATAACCAGAGCGCGGTGGAAAACTTTGGGTGGGTGTGGATAACTAACACCTGGCAGGACGTAACAGAGCCATCAAACCTGCTCAGAAAAGGAAAAGAGTGGCTGGAGGATAACCAGTTTGAGGATTTAACACTGGAACTGACAGCGGTAGACCTGTCCATGATGGATAGTGACTATGATGCTTTTGAGTGCGGAGATAGGATTCGGTGCAGAGCCAAGCCATACGGCATGAACAGAGTTTTTCCGGTCATGGAGATGCAGATTCCTCTACAGAAACCAGACGGAGCAACACTGACACTGGGAGAGAACAGAAAGCTGACCTATACAGAACAGCAGAGCAGAATCTACTCCGGAGTCACAGCAACAGCCGAGGAACGCCGGAAAATCCAGAATCAGGAAGTCCGGGCGGCCATTGATAACCTGACAGCAAAGATGACAGGAACGGCCGGAGGATATCATCTGGAAGAATTTGACGAAAATGGACTCTGGCTCAGAGAGCTATACATGGACGCTCCGAGCAAAGAAAAGGCCACAAAGATTCTGCAGATAAACAAGGAGGGCATCGGAGGCAGTCACAACGGATATGCAGGACCGTACACAGTGGGAATGACACTGGACGGCCAGATTATAGGCGAACGGATCACGGCCAACTCTGTCAGCTCAGAAAAGCTGACGGTTGAGTATAAATCCGAACTGGAGGGGAAATTCTCACAGGCCACAAAGAATGCCAATGATTATACAGACAAGCGGGAAACCGCTGTGAAAGAAATTATCACAACTAGCATTAAGTCGGTAGAGGACAAGATACAGCTGGCGGTTACGGATCAGAAAAGCATCACGAACCGGTATGATTATATCAAAGGAGGAGACAACCAGAGTCTGGACGTTTCAAAGTTCACGGCATCGGCCAATGCTACAGTGGCAAAGAGCACAGCCGGGAATATGAACGCCATCCTGATGACCAAAACAGACGGAAACACAGCATCAATCCAGCAGAGCCTGGGAACATTGCCGGCAGGCACCTATGAGATAGAGGTTAAGGTGTACACGCCTACTGGAAAGAAACCGAGCTATTGTTATTTTGGCTTTTCCGGAAATACAATCTCACAGTACCTGTCAACGGTAAACTGTGATAAATGGTACACACTGAAAAGAACCGTTACCTACACAAGCGCCGGGACAAGATCCTTTTATCTTTCTATTACTGGCTCATCCGGACAGCAGATCTATCTGACGGATATCCGGGTGTTAAGAAACGTGAAAGAACTGATTGACGATGTGGACGCAAGAATCACGGTAGAGGCCGGAAAGATCACTCAGCAGGTATCTGAGATGTATGAGAGCAACAGTCATGACTACTGTACAAACGGATCTTTTTCAGATAGCGAAGATAAGTTCACTGGCTGGTACCGGTCTAACAATACACAGGTCACACAGAACACGTTTTCCGGAAAATCATGTGCTCAGATCACGAACACGACCAGCACCTATTATCTACGGTGGTATCAGAAACCGTTCGACAAAAAGGGAAAAGTCAGAGTAAGGTTCAAAGCGGCCTGTGCATCAGGGCAGGAGAAAACAGCCGGAATCAGAGTGACAATAGATGGAACGTCACACTATACAAATGCAGGAGACTTGAGCACATCCTGGAAAACATTTGAATTTGAGAATGTTGCAACACCGTCATATTTTTATACATATTTCTACAATAACGTGGCCAATACAACGGTATACATCACAGACGTGGAAATCATGGGATATGCGGCGGCCTATACTGAGTCTCAGTTGAAACTGACAGCCAACGATATCACGGCGGAAGTCACAAGGGCGAAAAAAGCAGAGGATACACTGAAAAGCAGTATCCAGGTCAATGCGGATGCTATCAAGCTGAGAGTGTCAAAAGGAAAAATTTCCTCAGAGATCAGTGCAGAGTCTGGCTCTATTTCAATTAAGTCGAACAGAATCAGCATCAGCTCCACAAACTTTACGCTCACGGCATCTGGATATGTAACCATGAAAGGTGCAAGTTGTCAGGGAAGTTTCGAGGCGAAAAATGGAGACTGGTGGATAAAAATGAGCTATGGAGAAATCACTGGAGGATACAGCGGTTCGACCTATGGATACATTGATTTCAACGGAGCTTACAACAACACCAACGAACACACGTTGAGAATCATGGGAAACACTTGCGTGGATATCAAAGGAAAGCTGTGTACAGCTACCAGCTGGAACGCTGGAACAGTATACACGACTTACACCGGAACGCGCAGAAAAATCACAAATATAAGAGACATCGGAAACGGAGCTATAGAATGGTCGTGGATAGATGAAACCTATAGAAATGGATTATTGATGGGATAGGAGGAGAATCATGAACGTAGGAGCAATTTTGGATAATGTAGCAGGAGAACTGGACGCACAGGTGCTGGCATATATGCAGGAGTACGCAATTCCACCGAGTCTCATGGATAAAGTGCTGGATAGAATCCAGTCACACATGAGGCAGATGAAGTCGGAAGAATACGCACAGGAATTGATGAAAACACAGATTGATCTGGCGGTAGCCAATACGGAGCAGACCGGAACGGAAGAACAGCAACCAAAATCAGGAACAGAGGTGGATGATATCGAAGATTTCAAGAAAAAAGTTGGAATAAAGGGAGGAGACAAAAATGCAGACATTCTCAGCGAAGAAAAACAACAGAGCAACAATGATAAGACCGTATGAGTTGGCGCTGTATTGCGTCCAAGGATATGATATCTGGCAAGAGACACCGGAAGAAAAAAGGCTTGCGAGACCAGGACATCCGGAGGATCTGGAAACGGTAGCTCTGGAAGATACAGCTCATACGATGAAGTTAGGAGGTTAAACATGGCAAACGTAAGGAAGTACACGGAACAGATTGCCGGCGCCAAGAAAGGAAAGGACGTCAGAGCTGCGATTGTTTCTGCAATCAATGAGGTGTCTGATGAGAATAATACATACAATCAGACAAAGGCGGACATCCAGGCAGCACAAAAGTCAATCAATGCAGACGTGACAAAAAACCAGCAGATACAGCAGGCATTTAACAGCAATTTACAGCAGGCAAAGGAAGTCCAGAAAGACCTGGCAGCTAAAATGAACACAGGGACTGCACTGGCAGAAAACCTGGAAAAGAAGAACACAACAGCAACCTCCCTGGACAAGAGCCTGGGAGAAAAGAACACAGCAGCCACAAAGACGGTGCAGACATTGGAGGCAGACATCACGGTGGCTAACAAGGCGGCCAAGACACTGGAGGCAGATACCGCGGCGGCCAACAAGGCAGCTCAGACATTAGAGGCGGATACCACAGCTGCAGGAAAAGCAAAGCAGAGCCTTGAGGCAGACATCACGGCAGCAGGACAGGCAGAAAGAAGTCTGGAGGCAGATGTGGCAGCGGCTGGAGAAGCCAAAACAAAACTGGACGCAAGTATAAAAACATCCGGAGAAAACATCACAACCATGCAGAATCTGGTCCAGAATGCTGACCAGATCAAAACAGGGCTGGAGACTGACCTGAACAATGCACAGCAGGCGTCAAAAGATCTGAAACAGAATACAGCAGCCAGCGTCACGAAAATTGAAACAGCTGGACAGACACAGATTGATCTGATTAAGCAGAACGGAGGGGGCGTTGAAAATGCACTCTCCAATTATTTTGCACTCAGGAGAAACGGAAAGGTATTCACAACGAAAATTTATAAATGGGAGACCTCCACAAGCCCTGTGGGCGTGAAAATGAATGCCAATGAGAATATGGTTGCGGAGCCATCTGTGGGAAGAACAGAGGGCAGAGATGATTATGCTCAGTATGGCCTATTTCATCATTTTACCTGCAATTTTTCTGTAGACGAGAATGGTTTCAACCATGTAGATGCCCTGGAGGGCCAGATTGGATTTACCAAGTACGGCAAGGTGCAGGTCGGAGAGGTTACAATGAGCGCCTGGTTCGGCATCGAGGACACTACCGAGGCAGTCCTATATCATTATTCTGACAGCCAGACAGAGCTGACACCGTATCCGATGAAAGAATCTATCAATCCGGACGGAACAATCAGCCCATTCATGATACATGCCAAGTATGCGGCGGGAGACATTGATGGAGTGCCGTATTCATCAAAAGGCCTGGCACCGGCCAATGGCTGCCAGGCAACACAGGCGAGAAATCCGGTCAGCTACACCGGAATGATAACCTATATGCACAAGCTGGGCGGTCACTATTGCGGCACGACAAGCTGGGATCTGTTTTATAGACAGCTTATGATGATTATTAAATATGCAACCACACACAGCCAGAGCATCATGGCCGGATGTACCTCATACAGTAATCAGAACCAGAACCTGGTAGAAGAAACCGGAGTGATGAGAGTGGTACTAACAAAGGCACAGGCGGCTGGTTATGTGATCGGCTCATATGTTTCTATCGGAGACGTTGGTTCAAACACAAACAAAGACCGGTATTATTCCTATATGCACAACAAAGCATACAGCGTCAAAGTTACAAAGATTGAGGACGTGGATGACAGCAATGCAGCAGTATATGTGGATGCTCCAGAGGCATTCGATACGACATTGACCACATGGATCACAACAATGCCATGGCACAGTGGAGCAACTGATGAGGTGGCTGGCTCAGACGGATCTCCGAACAACAACACTAATGGGAAAGATCCGTACAAGATCCAGGGCATTGAGACCTGTATCGGAGCCTATGAGGTTCTGGGGAATGTGGTCATGGATATTGTTACCGGTCCGGACGGGAATCCGGCCAGAGATGTCTATGTATGCGAGGATGCAAGCACACTGTCCAGTAACATTGCGACAGTGCGGGCAAATTACAAAAAGGCAATCGCACAAGTGGCCTATACAGCAGCATCCTGGAAATATATCACGGAAGAAACAACAGATCCAAACCTGGGTATCATGATTCCTACGAAAGTAGGCGGAGGCTCAACCACTGGATTTGCTGATGGACTGTATACAGATGCAGGAACATCTGGACAGAGAGAGTGGCTTGCGCTGGGCGCTTTGTACGGTGGCGCGTCTGCTGGCCTCTGGATTCTGCTTGCGCACGTTGGCTGGTCGAGCACGGGCTGGGATATCGTCTCTGGCGTTTCTCCAAACGGCACCAGGGGTGAATGGCAGGCAACGGCCTGACAGAGGGGCTTTCCCCTTATAAATAAATAACGGACTTGTAACGCTAAACGGGCGGTTTCCTCTGTGGCTTGCGCTGGGCAATTTGAACAATGGCGCGAATGCTGGCCTCTGGATTCTGAATGCGAACAATGGCTGGTCGAACACGAACTGGAATATCGTCTCTGGATTTTCTTGAAATTTATTTGAATTTCAGCGTTACATTTCGCTCTGTAGGAACGGAGCCACCGGAAAGCAGGTGCGTGGGGCATATCCCCAAAATATGATTGAAGCCACACCGCCCAGCTGGGAGCCGAGGAGCCTGACTGGACGGGCACATGGCGCAGTAGGCCATGATGCGGAGTGAGTAGAAAAACCGGAAACTCCTGTATCAAGAAACGAGGACTCACAGTTGAAACGATACTGTAAAAATATACAACTGGATAAAGACTGGATTATGGCCTGTATGCTGGAATGTTTTTCAGATAAATGGAAACGGCGTGATGTGGCAGGGTTCCTGGCCGGATACCAAACCGGTCAACCACTGTCCGTCAGGGCTGTGAGCAGACTGATCCAGGAGAAAAGGAGCAATGTGGACCCGTTGCTGGAAAGAGCAGCGGAAGATCTGGCAAGGGAAATCAAGGAGCGTGATGTTCATTTCCCGGAAATACACTACTCCATGAGGTATGACGGAAACTCCGGAAAGCTCAGGGAGATAGGCGTGGAGAGCATAAAACAGCAGATATACAATTATGTAGCTGTCAATGCTCTGAAAGAATTATTTGAAAGAAAGATAGGAAAATATCAATGCGCCAGTGTGCCGGGCCGTGGCCAGGTATACGGAAAGAATGCAATAGAGAGATGGATTCGGAAGAATCCGGACAAAACGAGGGCAGGAGCCAAGGCAGATGTGCGGCACTGTTATCCATCTATTAACACAAGAAAGCTCATGAGATTTCTGAGAAAGCAGGTCAAAAATGATGACCTGCTTTATTTAGTGGAGACATTGATTGCATCGTACAAGCAGGGGCTATCCATCGGTTCATATTTGAGCCAGTGGCTATGCAATTACTACCTCAGTTTTGCCTACCACTATGCACAGCAAAAGCTCTTTAAGGTGCAGAAAAGACGTGGCCAGGAGAAACGGACAAGACTGTTCTATAAAATAATCTTTTATATGGACGATATCCTGATCCTGGGACCACGAAAGGTAGACGTCAAAAAGGCCATGCTCATGCTGATCCGATTTTTCAGAGAGGAGCTGGGCCTGGAGATAAAACCGAACTGGAAACTATTCCAGGTTGACTATATCGGAAAAGATGGAAAGCATCACGGAGATTGCATTGATATGATGGGCTACAAAATTTATAGGGACCGCACAGAAGTCCGCCGGAGCATATTCCTCCGGGCAAGACGGGCATATCTGAGATTGAGGAAACAGGTGCAGCGGCGTATGGAGATAGCACTAGATCTGGCATACCGCTGCATTTCATATTATGGCTGGTTCAAAAATTCAGATTCCAACCACTTCAAAAAGAAGTATGGAATAGAGCAACTGATGAAATACGCGAAAAGGAGGGTAAGCATTGAAAGCAAGATTCACAACAGAACAGCCGGCGGTCAGCTGGCAGCCGCTTGATAACGGAATGGTGGACGTGACAATCTGCCTCAATGGGCAGGAAGTTACAGAAGAAAATCAGCAGATGGTAGAAAAAGAACAGTATATCACTGTGACAGATACGTTCTGGGAATATGATTTCCACCAGTTCCGGGAAAAAGCGGAAAACGTAAACCGTGAAGCTGTGGAGAAGAATCCGGAGAAATATCTGGAATATGAGCCACAGAAAGAAAAGACACTGGAACAAAAGGTTCAGGAGCAGGAGGAAACAATCAGGATGCTGAAATCATGCCTGCTGGAAATGTCGGAGGCGGTTTATGCGTAAGTTACTAATCAATTTATTTTTATTATGTACAGGAAAGGATGGTATTGCAATGATGGCAATGTTATGGGCACAGGAAATTATGAACCAGGAGACAGTAGAGGACGCAAAGAAAATGTATGAAAGGGTTCCACGTCTCTTAAAGACAAAAGTGAAAGATATTCTGGTTAGATCCGGAATGGGAGAGATCACAGAGGAATGATGACTAAGCTGAGAATTATATCAAGGCTATGGTCGCACATCACGGACTTGCGGTTGTATATCAGAGGACAGAGCAGCAAGACGCTGGAACAGATTGAGGACGAGCTGGATATAACGGAATATTACTGCAGGCCATACGCTGATGTGGACGATGTGGATGATGTATGAGGGCAGAGGGGAGGTGTAGAAAGATGATGAAAGAGCAGTTATGCACCACGGTTGGAATGGTCGGCGGATTCATAGCAGCACTTTTGGGTGGTTGGGATACAGGATTGCAGACACTGATGATTCTGATCGGCATAGACTACCTGACTGGCTTGATTGTGGCCGGAGTGTTTCACAAGTCTACAAAGACGAAAAACGGAGCACTGGAAAGCAAGGCGGGATTCAAAGGACTCTGCAGAAAAGCTGTGATTTTGCTGATCGTGCTGATGGCGTACCGGTTCGATATGCTGATTCATGTGAACTACATACGTGACGCCGTGATTATCGGATTTATATCCAATGAGGCTATCAGCATTGTGGAGAATGCGGGTCTGATGGGGATTCCGATGCCGCCACAGATCACAAAGGCAATAGAGATTTTAACAAAGAAATCAGAGGAGGAACATAGAAATGAAGAAAATTAACTGGGTAAGAAAACTGACAAGTAGAAAGTTGTGGACTGCAGTTGCATCTTTCGTGAGCATGATGATTGTGGCCACAGGTGGAGCTGAGAACACAGCAACACAGGTCACAGCACTGATTATGGCCGGAGCATCCGTGGTGGCGTACATCATCGGAGAGGGTCTGACAGATGCAGCGTGCATCGAAGATGAGACAGAGAAATAACAGGAATAGGGGACGGGAAACCGTCCCTTTTTCTTTGATTGGAGGAAGATCATGGACAAAAAGCAACTTGAAATATTGACGAACATTATCGGAGGAGTGGAGTCTGGCGGTCAGGTATATGGACAACGTAGATACGAAGCATACGCTGGAAAGAGAGCAAACTCAGCGAATGAAAAAACCTGCACGTTGGGCTGGGCACAGAATTATGGCGATGAGGCCAGAAAACTCTGCCAGATGATTCTGAAAGAAGATCCGGGAGCATTTCGCGGAGCTGACACTGCAGGAATTGAGTCCAGACTGAGCCAGGACTGGGAGGCAATCGGCTGGAATCCATCTGCAACAGAGAAAGCGGCGCTGATCGCAATCATAACGACACCGAGCGGAAAGAAATGCCAGGATGAGCTGTTTGAGCAGCTGATGGAGACGTACATCAAACAGGCCGTGGCATACGGAGTCAATACTGTACCAGCTCAGATGATGTGGTGCGAGATTGAACACCTGGGAGGCCTGAAACCGACAAAAAGAATTTTCGGACGTGCGGCCAAACCGTACACGCCGGATAGCGTCTATGCATCATTGATCCTGGATCAGCAGGATACATCAAACAACAACCAGGTTGGAGACAAGATGTATCAGTCCAGACATCAGTGCTGTGTGAAATGGATCAAGCAGTATGTAGGAGAAGAAAAGGAGAGCGCAGGAATGACAGAGAATGAATTGAGACAGATGGTAGCAAACAACATGAGAGGATGGATCGGACTGAAACGGTCAGATAGATCACACATGGTCATTATCAACTTATACAATAGCTGCCTGCCATTGGCCAGAGGGTACAAAGTACAACCAACAGATGACTACTGTGCAACAGGAGCATCTGCAGCTGGAATCAAGGCCGGACTCACGGATATTATTCCAAGAGAGTGCAGCTGTGGATATATGATTCAGCTGTTCCAGAAAATGGGCCGGTGGGTTGAAAATGATGCATATATCCCAGATACTGGAGATTTCGTGTTCTATTATTGGAAAGATGGAACGAATTATGCAACAACGGATTGTACAAGCTGGCCGGATCATGTTGGAATTGTTCTGGAGGTCAATAAGAACACCAGAGAGATTCTAATAGGAGAGTGCAACATGGGCGGCGGATTGGTCGGAACAAGAAAGATCACAATTAACGGCAGATATATCCGTGGATACGGAATACCTGACTATGCATCCAAAGCAACCGGTAAAGGAAACAGTTCTAATTCTGGAACGAACTCCGGAACGACTTCCAGCGGATCAGCATCCGGAGGAATCAATAAGACTCCGAAGTGGGTGGGAGAAATCACACAGGACAATGTTCCGGTTAAGACCTGGGCAGGCAGCTCCACAAGCATCAAGTCCTGGCCGGTACTGGGAGCAGGAAACCTGGTGGATATTTGCGATACGATCAAGGACAACAGCGGCCATGATTGGTATTATATCCTGATTGCTAAAAAGGTTTATGGTTTTGTAGATTCATCGTATATCAGACAGGCTGGATCAAATTCCGGAAACAGCTCCAACAAGGCGCCGACCTACAAAGTGGGAACAGTGTACGCTCTGCAGGTTGAACTGAAAGTGAGAACAGGAGCAGGAACAGGCTGCCCAACCAAGAGCTACAGCCAGCTGACACTGGACGGACGGAGACATGATAAAGATCATGACGGATGCCTGGATGCAGGTACTCAGGTAACGTGCCAGGCTATCAAGAATGTAGGCAGTGATATATGGATTCTGGTACCGTCTGGATGGATTGCAGCATACTATGATGGAAATGTATATGTGAAATAATATCAGACATGTGACAAACAGAAAGGCCCCGGCAAAATGCCGGGGCTTTTTGTGATTTCTTTAAATGTTAAGCAACTGAGCCTTTTTGGCTTCAAATTCCTCATCTGTGATTGCTCCAATATCAAGCAACTCTTTAAGCTTTCGTATTTCATCAAGATTAGAGGCTGTAGCGGAACCAGCGGAGCGTTCATGGATATAATTTTCAATATATTCTTTTATTTCAAGAATCAGATGATCCTCTTTTTTAGAGAAAGTGATGGAATTTTCATCTTTTACAGCTCCGGAGACGCCGTTTCGTGCATCTCTGCCGCCGATGAGAACAATCTGCAAATATCCAGTGGTAAATCCGGGTTTTTTGTATTGTACACCGGAAACATTATTGAGATCATAGGTCTTTTGCCCGATCAGTCCCTTATTAACAGCATTAGTGAAACCACGCGGCTCTACCGTAAGAAAGTTATCGTGAATAGTTACATTGAATTTTCCGTTGCTTTTCAAATGTATAAGAACGGTATTACTATCAGGGAACTCTTTTTGCTTATCAGCTTTTGTGAATAAATCCATAGTGCATCCTCCTAGATAAATGTGAAAATTATAGTCATGCTGACCTTTAACACAATTATGCTTTTGAAATGTGGTAAAGTCAAGAAAAATTCTGATTATTAACACATGATAGGGGCGTACCGGATGAAGATATACGCATACAAGGGAAAAGATAACTTGTGCGGGGAACGCATAAGGTTGGCGAGAGCAAAAAACAGAATTACACAAAGTGATTTAGCGGCGCGTATGCAGGTGGCCGGAGTTGCGATAGAACGAGATTCAATAAGCCGCATAGAAAGAGGCACAAGAATCGTAACAGATTATGAATTGAAAATATTTTCTAAAGCACTGGGCGTGAGCATGGAATGGCTGACTGATGAAAGTGGGACACTGTAACAGTATGTTACGGTGTTTTTTTCTTGTAAAAAAATACACCCAATGAGTAGAAAATGATTGACAAATGCACTCAATGGGTGTATTATATAATTGTAGCAAGGGAACAGCAGGAAAGGAGTTAAACATGGAGAACGAAATGAGTAAAGCAGATCTGATAGCAATGTTAGTATCAATAAGAGAAGTAGCGAGAACAAACGGAGAAACACATACAGTAGAACATATTGAAAAAATCCTTGAAGAGGTAAGAAAGTAAAATAGAATAAAGGGAACACACGAGGGGCGGATACCTAAACAATCCTGCTAACCGCCCCAAGCGCTTAATTAGATTATAGCAGGAAAAAAATAAAAGGCAAGAGGTGTAATAGAATGAAAGCAGTAAAGGGATATACAAAAAACGATTATATTGCAATCTGCAAAGAGGAAGAGGGCGGAGAGGTCTTTAATTTCAAATCAATGTGCGAAGCTGTCGAATATATTGCAAAATTCTTGCCGGGTTCTTCAAAAAAAGAAGCGGTTGCAAGAATTATCAATGATACTAATTGTGACTGGGTTTTTTTTGAAGATGAAAGCGTTATTTTTAGATACTACGGAAAAGGATATGATGAAACAATTATAAATGAAATGAGAGAAAATGGATATGGAGCGTAAGGAAGCAGACAAAATGACGATTGAAGAAGCACGCAAACAAAAGGGAATGAGTAGGCGTGAGGTGTCAGAGTGGTTAGAAATACCATATAGAACACTGTCGAACTGGGAGACTGGAGTGCGGAGCTGTCCGCATTACATTGAAAAGCTGATAGTAGATAAAATAATACAAGGCAAATGATAAGAAGCACATAACAACCCGCAGGACACCGATGCCTGCGGGTTGTTTTACGAAAGAGGCAGGAGTATGGCAAATCAAAAAGGAAGTAGACAATTAAAACACAGCGATAGAATCAGACTGGAGGCTTTATATAATGCTGGCCATAAAGTTGTGGAAATTGCTGAGATTTTGCACGTACACCGCAGTACAATCTACAATGAACTTAAACGAGGCCGATATGAACACTTAAACAGCGACTATACCACCGAAATGCGATATAGTTCAGATCTGGCACAACGAAAATGTGATGAAAACCTGAAAGTAAGGGGAACACAGCTGAAAATAGGAAATGATATCAAGCTAGCCAATTATATTGAGAATAAAATAATAAATGAGGATTACAGTCCGGATGCAATCATAGGAGAATTGACAGCATCAGGCCGATGGAGCGAGTTCCAGACCAAAATATGCACAACCACTGTATACAGTTATATAGATAAAGGAATTTTTCTGAGAGTAACCAATAAAAATCTGCCTGTAAAAAAGAATAGGAAAAGAAAATATAATAAGGTAAAGAAGCAAAAGAGAGCAGAGGCGGGCGAAAGCATAGAAAATAGACCGGAGATCATAAACAGCAGAGAGGAGTTTGGCCACTGGGAAATGGATAGCGTTCTGGGGTGCCGAGGAAAATCTAAAAATACATTATTAACACTTACAGAAAGAAAAACAAGAGCGGAAATCATATTCAAATTGAATAACCATAGTGCTGAGGAAGTGGTGGCAGCAGTGGACCGGTTGGAAAAACGCTGGGGAGAATTATTCAAAACGGTATTCAAAAGCATAACTGTAGACAATGGGACAGAATTTGCCTATTGTGAAGAACTGGAGAGATCCGCAATAGGAGCAGGAAAGAGAACAAAGATGTATTACTGTCATCCATATAGCAGCTGGGAAAGAGGGACAAACGAAGTCACAAACAAAATGGTGCGGAGAAAAGTCCCTAAAGGAACGAATTTTGATGATCGAACGGCTGAGGACATCCAGGAGGTTGAAAACTGGATAAATCAATACCCACGGCGTATCCATGGGTATAAATCTGCAGCGGAAATGTTTGAGGAGGAATTGCAGAGAATTAGCTAATATATTTCAGCTACAGAATCTCAGACGGCCGGCATGAACCTGGCGGCCTTATTAGAATGCTATCACAAAAGAAAGAGGATATGATAGGAAATAGAAAAGAAACAAATTCTACAAAGAACACGCACCTGTTTTGTGCAAAATAACGATATTGAATTTTTGTCGAAAAAAAGGTTGAAATTTTTATATTATTGAAAAAGGTCATTCAGACATTGACAAAAATTTGTCAAAGTGTTACTATTTTTTTATAAATTACGACAGAAATGTCGGTTATACATAGGTTTTTTAAGGAGGATTTATACAATGAGCGAGTTCAAAAATTTAACACTTGACGTAGCAGATCAGATTGCAGTACTTGCAATTTCAAGACCGGCTGCTCTTAATGCATTAAACAGTGAGACTCTTGATGAGTTAAATGTAGCATTAACAGAGATAGAGGCAAGAGACGATGTTAAGGTGCTTATCCTTACAGGTGGTCCTGACAAGAAGGGCAACGAGTTCAAGTCATTCGTAGCAGGAGCAGACATCTCAGAGATGGTTAATTTCACAGCACCACAGGCAAGAGCATTCGGAATCAAGGCTTCAGAGCCATTCTTCAAGCTCATGAATATGCGTCAGGTAACAATCGCAGCTGTCAATGGATTCGCACTCGGTGGAGGATGCGAGATTTCTATGGCATGTGATATCAGAATCGCTTCTGAGAACGCAATTTTCGGACAGCCTGAGACAGGACTTGGAATCATCCCTGGCTTTGGCGGTACACAGAGACTTGCTCGTTTAGTAGGAATGGGACGTGCTAAGGAAATGATCTTCACATGCGACAATGTAGACGCTGCAGAAGCATACCGCATAGGTCTCGTAAATAAAGTAGTAGCAAAAGAGGAGCTTATGCCAACAGCTAAGGCTATGGCTGCAAAGATCATTTCTAAGGGAAGCTACGCAATCTCAGTTGCAAAGGCTGCTATCAACAACGGATATGATATGGATATCAAGAACGCTGTTGAGATGGAAGCAAACCTCTTTGGTGTTGTAAATGATACAAACGACAAGAAAGAGGGAATGGGAGCATTCCTTGAGAAGAGAGCTGCAAACCTCACAGATTTCTAATTGTAATTTGAATTATATGGTCTATGAATCAAAACAGCCGGTGCGTCATGCACCGGCTGTTTTAATAAAATAAACTAAATTATCACTCTTACAATAAACAGTGTATCGGTCACACTGTACTGGCATTTGCCACCCAGTCTCTCGGCTGTCTGTCGGATGCTTCTTGTACCAAGTCCATGCCCTCTTTCTGTTGCAACGGGCATATCGTTTATGAGCTTAGGCCTTACGGCATAAGGATTTTCAACAGAAATTAAAAGCTTGCCGCTCTTCTCTGTGATGGAAAGTCTGATAAAGCGCTTGTCAGGCTCAAGCATCATGACGGCATGCATGGCATTTTCAAGGGCATTTTGAAGTATTGCTGTCATGTCTATGTCTGAGAAGGGGAGCTTTGATGGAACAGATATAGAATATCTGAAATCAATATGCTTATCCTTAAAGCTGTCGGCATGGGACATGATAATAATGTTGATTATTTCGTTTGCACAGAAGCGCTTTCTGGTGGTTTTTTCGGTTGCCTTAACTATGCTGTGTATATATTCCAATGCCTTGTCGTCTTCATTGTTTTCGATAAAAGCAGCTATATTATTCAGAAAGTGCCTCATATCGTGGCGCAGCAGAGAAACATTTTTCTCATTGCGTTGCATGCTCTCGATTTCCTTTGCAAACTGCGCCTGCTTTATCTGCATAAAATAATTCTGTGTGGCAATCTGCTGCTGGCGTTCAATCGAATGATAGTAGACCACGCAGAACGTCAGAAAGCTGATGCACATGAGAAATGGCACAAACTCGACCACTATGCGGCTGCCACTGTAAAGCAGCTTCGTGTATACTGTTGTCGCATAGTCGAATATGTAGTAGAAAAACGGCATGATGCATATAGGTATGAGTTCCACGTCGGGCTTTGCAAAAATATCGGACAGTGCCGGGGCGATGAACCTGTATACGATAAAGTATGTGAGAAAAATACCGGCAATATAGGTCAAATCAACAATCCAGGGCTCATAGCCGAGCGACTCTGTGATGATAGACATCCAGTTACATATCTGACAGCACATGTAGGCACTTGTGACAGCAAGCAGTGATTTGAGTACACTTCGGTAAAAAACAAATATCAGTATGAGCAAAAGAGGCAGATGTGTCATGAGAGGATATGCCCTTATCGCACTTGCATAGCCTTTAAAGTATATGAGCATGGGATACAAAAGCAGATCTATGATACAGAATGCGTTTAATATCAGTATATTTTTTTTATTGTTTTTGATACCTATTATAGATGTAGTGACAAACACTCCAAAGAAGAGTGTAAGCATGTATCTCACAGTGGGCATGATAAAATTAAGCATATAATTATTCCTTTTTCGTGATATAAAGCCTACTCCTTAAACATAAATGAGAAATAGGCATCCTGAAAGCTCTTTGAAAGACCTCTGGAAATGGAAATCTTTGTACCTGATTTTGTGACAAGCTCAGTTGCTGAAAAATGCTCCACAGCCGGCATGTATACAATATAGCTTCTGTGGCACTTGAAGAAGCCTTTTTCGACCGTGAGCAGCTTTTCATAATCTGAAAGTTTGCCAATGGCTTCAAGTCTTTTTCCGTCATATAGTGCCAATAGGACCTTCTTATTTTGCGCTTCAAGAAACTCAATATGGTGCATGAGTACATTTTGATATCCAAATGCAGTATGTACTGCGATGGAATCGGCAGGCTTTGACACAGCAGATAAACATTTGTCCAAAAGCTTATATAGCTTCTCTCTGTCAACAGGCTTGAGAAGATAGCCGGAAGCATCCACATCATAGGATTCAATGGCAAACTCAGGCGATGTGGTCAGAAATATTATTTTAGATATCAGATTGTGCTCGCGAAGTTCTCTTGCAGCATCCATGCCATTTAAGAGAGGCATCATTATATCCAGAAGAATCACATCAGGACTGTTTTTGGCACAGTATTCAAGCAGCTTATCGCCGCTTTCCATGGTCTTTACACTGATGGGAGTGCTGATAGCAGCCTTCCGGTCGTTCACAAGCTGGCAAGTCTGCTCAAGGCATGCATCGTCATCATCACAGATTATTATTTCAAACATTTTTTACCCCTTAAGTCTTTTTGCCTTTATTATATAATCTTTTTTGTAAAGCGTAAACAACAGTCTTGAAAAAAGAATGAAACGTATCTATAATTAGAGTACTGTTCACATGGCAGTGTTAATATATAATTATAGATTTACAAGAGGAAAAAATGAAGTCAAGAGCAACACAGACCAAAGAACTGGATATGGTGAACGGACCACTCGCAAGGAAGATACTGATTTACTCCATACCGCTCATGTTCTCAAACCTGCTTCAGGTATTTTTTAATATGACGGATGTGGCAGTGGTGGGAAAATTTGCAGGTGCAAGAGCACTCGGCTCGGTCGGTTCCACGACAATCATCATCACACTCACAACAGGCATACTGCTTGGCATGGGAGGCGGTGTCAATGCTGTCACGGCACTGCACATGGGAGCAGAGGACTATCAGAGGGTGCATAAGACCGTCCACACATCGGTCATTCTGTGCTTTATAGCGGGACTTTTACTGTTAGTGGCAGGCCTGGCTTTTTCAAAGCCACTGCTTGAAGTGATGAATACAAAGCCTGAGCTTATAGACGGTGCTACAGCATATCTGATGATATATCTGTGCGGTTCGCCGGCACTTGCGCTTTATAATTTCGGCAACGGTGTGCTGAGCGCAGTGGGAGATACAAAGAGACCTCTCATATACCTGAGTATCTCAGGAATTATCAATATAGTGCTCAACCTGTTCTTTGTAATAGTGTGCAGACTCGGAGTGATAGGAGTAGCCATCGCAAGCATCATAGCACAGTACATCTCAGCGGCTCTCATCATCAGGTTTCTCCTGAAGACATACGGCAGCTACGGCCTGCGCATGAAGGACATAGGGATTGACAAGGATGCAGCTGCAGCAGTGCTTCGGATTGGAGTGCCGGCTGCGATACAGTACTCGCTCTTTGCCATAGCCAATATATGTATCCAGACATCCATCAATTCCTTCAGCCATGTGGTAGTGGAGGGCAATTCAGCCGCCACCAATGCGGATTCGCTCATCTATGACATGATGGCGGCATTTTACACCGCTTGCACCAGCTTCATAGCGCAGAATCTGGGCGCAAGAAAAAAAGAAAGAGTGCTGAGAACATTTTTCATCACACTTGCATACTCGTTTCTGATGGGACTGGTGCTTGGAGTGGCATTGTTTATATTCCAAAGACCGTTCCTTTTGCTCTTCACAAGCGATGATGCCGTGATACACTATGGACAGATCAGAATTGGTGTGATGGCGTTCGTCTACTGCGTGTCAGCCTTCATGGACAATGCCACAGCCGCCGCCAGGGGCATCGGAAAAAGCGTCATGCCAACCATCATAGTTGTCATGGGCTCTGTCGTATTCAGGATTATATGGCTGCTCACAGTGTTTGCGTATTTTAAGACACTGCAGTCCTTATACCTCATATACGTCATTTCGTGGACGCTCACCGCAATCGCCGGTAATATATACTTTGCGTACCACTACAGGAGAATTTAGCGGATAGCTATAATAAAACTGAATAGTAAGCGATAAGAACAGTCAGACATATGTGAGAGATGTGCCCGGCTGTTTTTGCGGTTTCGCGGCTGTCTCTCTTTTATAATAGGATAATAGGAATTTGCCTGATATTTTTATTGCCCTTTTGCGGTTTTAATGCTACAATCAAGCCAAAGCATTATATTTCTGTTGAGCGACACCACAGTACACATTTTTATCGGTGCGTATCACTTTGAAGAGGGTAGAACCACTTAGTATTTTTCGACAAAGACATGGAAATTTTCAATGCTTTAAGTTACCTATCAATAGCAGGGAAAATGGATATGTCGATTGAGAAACATTATGTGAATGAAGCTGACTGGGGTTGTTGATGCTTTATATTGACAAGAAATTTTGTATCATGCGATATTCTATTCTTCTTGCTTACACAACTAAACAGGAGGAGAATAATGTCGGGAGAGACAAAAGAGGTTTTTGGCAGTAATTATGGCCAAAACGATGTAATCATCAACGGATTGATTGACAAAATGACGCTGTTTGATGACAATCTGATGAGTCTTGTATTCGGGCAGAATATCGAGACAACGGAGTTACTGCTTCGCGTAATAATGGAGCGTGATATTAAGGTTATAGACGTCCGGGGGCAGGATGAATTAAAAAATCCAGTGATTGGTGGGAGATGTATTACCTTGGATGTGCATGCAATAGATGTCGATGGCAGACATATTGATATCGAGGTGCAGATTAATGCTGAGGGATCGCATGTCAAAAGAGCCAGATATCACAGCAGTATGATGGATGCGAGGATGCTGGAGGAAGGACAGGAGTTTAAGGAGATTAAGGATTCATACGTGATTTTTATTTATGATCACGATAAGTTCAGAAAAGGACTGCCATTTTATCACATTCAAAGGCGTGTTGATGAAACGGGTGAAGCCTTTGGAGATGGTTCGCATATTATCTATGTAAATGGAAGGTATGAAGGTAATGATGATATAGGTCGGATGATGAGAGATTTTCATCAGTGCAGGCCAGAGCTGATAAAAAGTGAGACATTGTCAAAAGCGGTGGCTTATTACAAAGAAAAGGAAGGACGTGGTGCTATGAGTGAAGCTGTAAGAAAGTACGCAATGGAATATGCAAAAGAATATGCAAAAGAGTATGCAAAAGAGTATGGTGAGGAACAAAGAAGAGAAGGTATGAAGGCTGGAATTAAGACTGGCATTGAGACTGGAATTGAGACTGGCATTCAGACCGGACGTCGTACAGAAATATTCTTATCGGTTCAGGATGGGGACTATTCGGTGAACAGGGGAGCTGAGAAGCTTGGAATGTCAGTGGATGAGTTTGAGAAATCAATGAGAGAGGCAGGCTACAGAGTGCCGGAGTTAGTGTAACACGTATATATACAATTAAAATCGAGGCATGTTTAATTATGGAAAATTCAAACGAAAAAGAAGACATGAGAGCACTTATTATGGTATTTGTAATATGGCTTTTGTTATGGTGTGTTGATAATAGACAGTATTTTTTTGAGTATCTGCCGCATCACTCAGATTATGAGATAGTGGCAGCATATAAAGCTTTTAATGGTGATATGCGTGATAATATAATCAGGGTATATGTACCGGATAGGGATAATGCTATCGGATATATAAAGGCAGACTACACAGACAAAGAGGAAAAGCCTATATATGTAGGATACAGTAAGGAAAGGTCACCTCACGTTGTACGTAAAACACCGGCGCTTTCAAAAGGAATGATTTTAGCGGGAGGAATCATTCCGGCAGCAATAGTCCAATATTTTTTTAGAAAAAAGCATAAATAGTGTCCTTAGACACGCAGGAAATTTAGAGACCCTTCAGGATTGTCAGTGCCCTTCTCAAGCAGCGAGATGAGCTCTGAGATAGTCTGTTCGGTCTCTTCTTTTGTGGACGGAATCAGTGTATTGTCAAGCTTCACGACGAGCACGAGAAGCACAATCTCTGCAAGCGCATCAGGCTGTTGGCACACGATAAGTCCCTCAGCTGCTCCCTGCCTTATGATTTCACCGGTCACCGGCTTTAGCTCGGTAATCAGGTAATTGATGTATTTGTTGTGCAAAAATGCATTCTCCTGTACACCATTTCCGGCATCGGACTGGATTTTTAAAAAGGCGGCAGAGGAGTTGCGGCATGCCTGAAATATCATCGCCATGCGCACAAACGGAGATATATCGGTGCGCTTTGCAAGCTCCTTTGCGGTGGCAAGCGGCTCTTCGTAGCTTTTTGCCATAAGTGCATCAAAGATAGCCTCCTTTGATGAAAAATAATAATATATGCTACCCTTGCCTATCCCGGCTGTCTGGGCGATTTCGCTGACAGATATCTGGGATATTTTTTTTGTTTCTAAAAGGGTTCTTAGCGCTTCAAGTATCTTCTCGTATTTTTCCGAATTTGGTCTTGTGGAATGTGGCATAGTGGCTCCTCTTTTATTAGTTACGTTCATTTTAATATATATTATCACAATCCATATGATTCTTCCATGATATTTTACCGGGGTAATAGATAATGATATGATACGTTTGGATAGTTTATGAAAAAATAACAGAATAGTTTGAAAACGAAAACATTTATATTGACCGTCGGTCGAAAAAGTGATACTGTAATGAAGTAACAAGTTGACCGGTGGTCGAAAAGGAGAATTGATATGACTTATGCAGATATGTTTTCAAAGGTAAAGGGACTGTTTATGGAGTCTGATGTGAGCGATATAAGCGAGCACCTTGCTTTTCAGTTCAATATAACAGGAGAGGCAGAGGGAATTTTTTATGCCGAGGTAAAGGATGGTGTGCTGGCAGTGGAGCCGTATGAGTATTTTGACAGGGATGCGATTTTTATATGCAGCGCAGAGACTCTTTTTAAGCTGGCAGAAGGAAGGATTGATCCGATTCTTGCATTTACAACAGGCAAGCTCAAGGTGGAGGGAAATATTGATAAGGCACTTCGCCTGAAGCAGATTATAGACAGTAAGAAGGCGTAGGTGATGAGGATGAAGTGGGGAATAATTGCAGGTGTTTTAGGTGGTATTGCTGCAGCAGAGGCAGGCGGCAGTGCTTATTTCTACAGGAGGACCATGATGCGCTACAATGCCAAGAAGGAGCGCACGATGAAGATGTCGGGGGTTGACTGGGAGAGCTATTACAGCTTTATGAAGCCGCACGGAGAGTGGATGAGAGCACAGACTCATGAGGATGTGTGGATTAAGTCTGATGATGGATTAAGACTGCATGCCACATATTTTCCGGGGATAGATGGAGGTAATCCGGATAAAGCCGTCATATGCTTTCACGGCTACACAAGTGAAGCTATGTCTGATTACAGCAGCATATCCAATTACTATTTAAAGAAGGGCTATAGCATGCTGCTTGTAGATGCGAGGGCACATGGACAAAGCGAGGGTAAATTCATAGGCTTCGGCTGCAAGGACCGCTATGATGCGCTTAAGTGGATTGACTGGATGATTAAGAAGGCAGGCAATGGCATAAGGATTGTTTTGATGGGAAATTCCATGGGAGGTGCCACTGTGCTTATGGCAAGTGGACTTAATCTGCCGGAGCAGGTGAAGGGAATTGTGTCAGACTGTGCATTTACCTCGCCTAAGGCGGTATTTACACATGTGCTTCACAGCATGTACCATCTGCCGGCTTTTCCGATGATTCAGATTGCAGATTTTGTGAACAGAAAAATGGCAGGGTATGGGCTTGATGAATGCAATGCTGCAAAAGAGGTGCAAAAGGCGAAGCTGCCTATTTTGTTTATCCATGGTGATAAGGATACATTTGTGCCATGTAGCATGTGTGATGAGCTTTATGCAAGCTGCGCGTCACAAAAGACAAAGCTGATAGTAAAGGGTGCAGGACACTGCGAGAGCTATTACAAGAATACGAAAGCTTTCGAGGACGCACTTGATAAATTTTTGGAAGGAGTTATGAGATGATGAAGACGAGAAAGGGACACAACGTATATCCGATTACGGTTGCACAAAAATTTCATTTGTACTATGCAAAGTACTGTCCGAATATGGCAGTACTCAATATAGGTACAAGCCTGACAATCGGCACGGAGCTTGACTGGAACGTGCTAAGGGATTCAATCAACTACGCGTATGCCAGAAACGAGGCCATGCGTATCCGCTTTATAAGGGATAAGGATGGAGAGTGCTATCAGTATATTGCGGATGTGGATGAGGATTTTAAAGAGAGAACTGTCGATTTCAAGGATTTTACGGATGTAACCATGGAGGAGGCAGAGAATGAGATGCAAGGCTGGACACAGGTGCCGTTTGAGTTTGAGGACTCTCCTATGACCAAAATCGTGATGATAAAGATGCCGGATGGATTCAATGGAGTGTACTTCTTAGGTCATCACATGGTGGTTGATGCGCAGTCACTTATTGCATTTTTAAAGGATATTATTGAGATATACTGTAATGCCATGTATGAGGGAGTACCTTTTCCAAAGGATATGTGCTCATATATCGAGCAGATAAAGAAGGATCTGGCATACGAAGCCGGAAGTAAGGCACAGCTTAGGGACAGAGAGTTCTTTGAGAAGCTTATCAGACAGTCGGAGCCAATCTACAACGGAATCGACGGCACAGCAAAGCTTGATGCGGCAAGAGAACTGATGCATGATAACAAGCTAAGGAGTGCATTCAATGCATCGGATGATGTCACCTCAGCGCTTGATATCTTTCATCTGGAGGCTGAGCCGACAAAGCGTCTTATGGATTTTTGCGAGAAATATCATATTTCGCTTGCTTGTCTGCTTCTCATGGGAATCAGGACGTTTTTCCAGAAGGAAAACGGCTTCGATGATGTCTCCGTAAACAATGCCATCGCCAGACGTGCGACACTTAAGGAGAAGAAGTCAGGCGGCACACGTATTCATTCGTTTCCGTTTAGGACGTGCTTTTCAAAGGATGTACGCTTTATTGATGCCGTGTATACCATCAGGGATAAGCAAAACGAGCTGTTCCGCCATGCAAACTACAACCCGACAGAGTACTTTGCACTGCGCTCAAAGACCTATCCGCAGCCAAAGGCAGGGCTTACATATGAGCCGATGTCGCTTACATATCAGCCTATGACCTTAAAGGAAAAGGGCTTAAACGACCTGGGAGATATAAAATACAAGACTAAGTGGTACCCGAACGGCATGACCACACAGGCCATGTATCTAACGGTAATGCACCGCCCGGAGGACAACGGACTGGATTTCAGCTTCGAGCATCAGGTCAAGGCAGTCTCAAGAAAGCAGCTTGAGTATATGTACTATTACCTGTGCAAAATCATGTTCAAAGGTGCAGAAAACCCTGAGCTTACAATAGGCGAAATCATTAAATTAGTGTAGTGGATTAGGAAACGTATTAGGTAAAAGGAGATTATTATGTTTGATGAATTAGTGGAAATTATCTGTAATTATGTTGATGTTCAGCCGGCAGATGTGCACGAAGAGTCACGTTTTATGGAGGATCTGGGCTTCACGTCATTTGATTTCATGAGCATGCTCGGGGAGATAGAGGATACCTTTGATGTGGAGATTGAGCAGACAAAGGCTGCAGAAATCCGCACAGTACAGGAAGCTATCGATTATCTTGAGACATTAAAAGACGCATAATGGGCGCAGATAGGAGAAAATATGTTATTTCACACAATTCCGGATATTCTTTCATATGCAAATGAAGCTTACGGCGCGGATGACGCGATAAGATGGAAGAAATCCAAAAATGAGATAGAGTCAAGAACCTACAGTGAGCTTAAGAATGACACAGACAGCTTTGCCAATGCCATCGAAAAGCTTGGCAAAAAAGGGCAGCATATCGCTGTAATAGGCCCTTCATCATATGAGTGGATAGTATCCTATCTGGCAATCACAGAAAGCGGAAGTGTTGCGGTTCCAATCGATGCATCGCTTCCGGCAGCGGATATATGTGAGCTTTTGGACAGAGCCGATGTGAGGATGCTTATATTTGATGAGGCACGTTCGGATGTGGCTGAGGCCGCAGCTAAAAGCTGTCATGGTATAAATGTGTATGTGTCTATGAACAGTACAGAGCATTGTCCACAGGTGCTTTCGTTTAAAGGGCTTATAGATGACAATAGGGGAAGCTACGAGTCTGCCGTGGCAGAGGATGCGCTTTGCACTATCATGTTTACGTCCGGAACCACCGGAAAGAGCAAGGGAGTCATGCTGACGCAGAACAACCTGGCTGAAAATGCCACATGCCTTGACATGAAAATTGGACCTCACACGGTAATTTTGTCTGTGCTTCCGATACACCATGCATACTGTCTGAGCATGGATATTCTGAAAGGAATTTCACTGGGTTCGGTAATATGCATCAATGATTCCATCATGCGCATGGCAAAAAACATACAGCTTTTTGCTCCCGACATGATTCTTATGGTGCCTCTCATGATTGAGGCATTTGCCAGAAAGCTTGAGGAGGTAAGGGCAGCAGGACTTCCTGCAGAGCCGGTCCGTAAGAAAATATTTGGAGAGAGGCTTCATACAATCTGCAGTGGAGGTGCGTACCTAAATCCTGATTATGTTGATTTATTTGCAGAGTTTGGTATCACTATATTGCAGGGCTATGGCATGACGGAGTGTTCTCCTGTCATAAGCACAAATCTAAGCTGGGATATCCGCAAAAACTCTGTAGGCAAGCTGATGCCAAACTGTGAGGCAAAAACAGTTGACGGTGAGCTTTTAGTCCGCGGTACAAGTGTGATGCAGGGCTATTATAAGATGCCAAAGGAGACAGAGGAGACACTGTCGGACGGCTGGCTTCACACGGGTGACTTGGGCTATGTGGATGAGGATGGATATATTTATCTGACCGGCAGAAGAAAGAATCTGATTATCACCAAAAACGGTGAGAATGTGTCACCGGAGGAGCTTGAAAACGCTCTGAGCGTAAATCATCTCATAAAGGAAATCATAGTGCGTGAGTCTGAAGGAGTGATTGAAGCTGAGATTTTCCCGGACAGAGAGTATGCTGAAAATGCAGGTATCATCGATATAAGGCCGGCTCTGCAGGTGCTTATCGATGAGTACAATGTGAATGCACCTGCGTACAAGCGTATCTATAGCCTTAAAGTGAGGGAGAGTGAGTTTGAAAAGACGGCTTCACGTAAGATAAAGAGAAGCTGATAGAAATAATCTAATGCTCTAAAAAGAGGAAGCCGATGCATGTGGCTTGCATCGGCTATATATGAAAAAGATTAGTATGAGTATTGCGTAATTAATATGTTTTGTTGCTTTTGTTATGTATCTTTCGTTTATGATATCAGTATACAAATTAATTGTGAAAACCGTGTGTTTTGAATTTCACTTTTCTGTAAACAAAATATGAACAAACTGTGTAGTTCTAAGGTACCATAAAAAATCCTTAGACAATATCATGATTTTGTGTATAATTATAGTATCGGTATTTGTTATTGCATATAGGATAAAATTTTATGCATAATCAAACAGCGATATTATTTTTTTACAAGGGGAAAAAGATGAAATTATTAAGTTTTGCAATCCCATGTTACAATTCAAAGGATTACATGGAGCATTGTATAGAGTCTATCCTGCCGGGTGGAGATGATGTGGAGATAATTATTGTTGATGACGGTTCAAAGGATGAGACAGCAGCGATAGCTGACAGATATGCAGCCGAATATCCTGACATAGTAAAGGCTGTACACCAGGAGAACGGTGGACATGGAGAGGCTGTAAACACAGGTCTCAAAAATGCCACAGGCAAATATTTCAAGGTCGTTGACAGCGATGACTGGGTGGATTTGGATTCATACAAGAAGATACTGGACAAGCTAAGGGAGTTTGAGCAGGAGAATACACAGATTGATATGCTTCTTGCCAACTATGTCTACGAGAAAGAGGGAGCAAAGCGTAAAAAGGTTATGCGTCAGACCGGCTTTCCGCGCAATGAGATATTTACCTGGAGTGATATAAAGCATATTTATAAGGGGCATTACATATTGATGCATTCGGTAATATACAGGACAGAGCTTTTGAGAAGCTGTGGACTTGAGCTGCCAAAGCATACCTTTTATGTGGATAATATCTATGTATATAAGCCGCTTCCGTATGTGCGCACGATGTACTATCTGGATGTGGACTTCTACAGATATTTTATCGGTCGCGATGACCAGTCGGTCAATGAGCAGGTGATGATACGCCGTATTGACCAGCAGATTCGTGTAAATAAGATTATGTTTGACGATGTCAAATTGCATGAGATAACAAATGAGATGTGCAGGAAGTATATGTACAGCTATCTGGAGATTATTACGACTATTTCTACTATTCTGGCAATTATCTCAGGCACCGATGAGAACATGGCTAAGAAGGATGAGCTGTGGGCATACATGAAGGAGCACGATGAAGAAACCTACAAGAAGCTGCGCCATGGTGTCATGGGACAGATAATGAATCTGCCGGGCAAGGGAGGCAGAAAGGTAGCTATCGGTGCGTATAAGCTGTCACAGAAGGTTGTCGGATTCAATTAGACGGATGTGAAATAAGGAGTATTATATGGATGAAGTATATAAGCAAATTGTTAATATAGCAAAAAAATATAATACAAAAAAAGTAGTGCTGTTTGGTTCACGCGCCAGAGGCACGAATCATCCTAAAAGTGATATTGATCTGGCTATTTATGGATGTGAGGATTTTGGTGATTTATCGGATTGTCTTAATGAGGAGTTGTGGTCTTTACTAAAGCTGGACATAATAAATATGGATGATAAGCATATTTCACCGGTACTGGTGACAGAAATAGAAAGGGATGGGAGGGTATTGTATGAAAAAGTTTGACCAGTATGTCAGCCACTTGAGGATATTGTCAAGGGCATTTGATGAAGACTTGACAAATGATTTTATTGTGAGCGGTATAATTGATAAATATTATATACAATTTGAGCTGGGCTGGAAGGTCTTAAAGGAACTGTTGCGATATGAGGGCGCTAATCAGGCTGCAACAGGTTCTCCAAGAGAAATTATAAAAACTGCATATGCGTATTATGATTTTATTGATGAGAGTGTCTGGCTTGGAATGTTAAGAGACAGGAATGATACAACTCATATATACAATGAGGAAGCTGCACGTCAGCTTGTGAGTAAGGTGCTTGACAGTTATATTCATGAATTTCAGGTGCTGGAAATGAAAATTAAAGAAAGATATTCAGATGATGTATTATCATCAATTAATTAAAAAAGACCACAGGGCATCAAAACAGATGAACTGTGGTCTTTTAATATTGCAATTAAATTACTCTCCAAGTGTGAGCATGGTATCTATGCAGGCCTTGGCCTTTGTTCTTATATCGTCAGGCAGTATGATTTCTTCTCCGCCTGCTCCCTTAACACAATTGTATACATCCATCAGGGTAGTGAGCTTCATATTGTGGCATACGCAGTCCTTTGAGAGCGGATAGAAGCTCTTTTCAGGGCACTCATACTGTAAGTGCTGCAGTATGCTGTTTTCAGTTCCGATGATAAATTCCCTGTCTGTGCTGTTTTTAGCATAGTCAATGATGCCGGTGGTGCTACCGATATAGTCTGCCGCCTTTGAAACCTCAGCAAGGCACTCCGGATGTACGAGAAGCTTTGCAGCAGGATGAGCCGCTTTTGCTCTCTCAACATCTGCTATTGACATGCGCAGGTGAGTAGGACAGCCACCATGTACAAATTTGAAGGTCTTTTCCGGAACCTGTTCCTCAACCCATGCGCCCAGATTGCAGTCAGGGATGAAAAGAATCTTGTTATTGTCAATATTTTTAACAATTTTTACAGCGGATGAAGATGTGACGCACACATCGCATATGGTTTTAAGCTCTGATGTGGTGTTTATGTAGGCAACCACTGTATAGTCAGGGTTCTTATCCTTTAACGATTGTAAGAGCTCTACATCGAGCTGCTCCGCCATAGGACAGCCTGCTGCGCTGTTTGACAAAAATACATGCTTGTCAGGAGATAAAATCTTGCAGGTCTCTGCCATGAAGCGGACACCGCACATGAGCACATTCTTCTGTGGTGCTGTGGCAGCCTGCTTGCTGAGTCCATATGAGTCACCTGTGAAGTCGGCAACCTCAAGTATCTCGTGACTCTGATAAGCGTGAGCTAATATACAGATATCATTTTCCTTCTTTAATCGGATAATCTCATCCTGTAATTCTCTTGTTGTCATCATAATATGATATACCTCTTGAAATTCCTAGTGTGATTGAAGCACAGTTATATCAATGTAAGCCCCTTTTGGATTTTACATAAAAAACCGGCCAAAATAAATAAGTTACTTGTCATTATACTTAGCTGTAAACCAGCTGTCAACACAAAAGTTTTACAGGTGTCTTGTCAGCTGTAAATTTTAGTGTTATAATACGCCCATTACAGTAAATCGCATCCTGGAGGATGTTGCTAAAGAAGCGGCTACATCGGTGGATGCAGGTAAATAAAAGAGGTAACATACTATGAATACAGATGTACTTATTGTGGGAAGCGGCTGCTCAGGTCTTTATTGTGCGCTTAAGCTTCCAAGAGACATAAGAATTACACTGATAACAAAGTCAGATCTTGAGAGCAATGATTCATTTCTGGCGCAGGGCGGCATGTGCATGCTTAAGGAGCAGTCTGATTTCGACAGCTTTTTTGAAGATACATTAAAGGCCGGCCACTATGAGAACGACAAGGAGTCGGTCGAGATAATGATAAACTCATCACCTGATGTGGTGAAGGATCTCGTTTCATACGGAGCAGATTTTGCAAGAAATGATGATGGCTCACTTGCCTATACGAGAGAGGGAGCTCATTCACACAACAGAATTATTTTCCATGAGGATGTGACCGGAAAGGAGATAACAAGCACACTGCTTGCACAGGTTAAGAAGCTTTCAAATGTGACACTCATGGAGTATACGACGATGGTTGACATCATCGAAAGGGATAACAAATGCTACGGTGCCATCATCAGAAAACAGGATGGCACGCTGGAAAAGGTGACGGCGGCATACACTGTCATGGCTTGTGGCGGAGTTGGAGGGCTGTACAGATTTTCAACAAATTTCAGACATCTGACAGGTGACTCGCTTGCCATTGCAAAAAAGCATGGCATAGAGCTTAAAAATCCAGACTATGTGCAGATTCACCCGACGACCTTTTATACGAAAAAGCATGAGGACAGAAGCTTTCTCATTTCAGAGTCCGTAAGAGGTGAGGGTGCTAAGCTTTTGGACAAGAATATGAACAGGTTTGTCAATGAGCTCTTACCAAGAGACGTGCTGACCGGCAAAATCCGTGAGCAGATGAAAAAGGACGGCACAGACTTTGTCTGGGAGGATTTGCGTACCATTCCAAGGGATGAGCTTGTATCACATTTTCCAAATATCATTGAACATTGCAAGGAGATGGGATATGATGTCTTCAAGGAGCCTATTCCTGTTGTTCCGGCACAGCACTATTTCATGGGCGGCGTCAAGGTGAATCATCACAGCCGCACATCCATGGAATGTCTCTATGCAGTCGGCGAGACCGCATGCAACGGAGTGCACGGCAGAAACCGTCTTGCAAGCAATTCACTGCTTGAGAGCCTGGTATTCGCAAAGCGTGCAGCAGGTCAGATGGCGGAGCTTGGCTTTGTAAATGATGAGATAGCAGCCAAAAAGGCCGCAGATAGCATCGACCTCGCAGACTACAGCGATGAAAAAGCTGTAGAGAGAGAATACAGGAAGCTCGCCATGGAGGCTATAGAGGGCCGTACCAGCGCAGATGCAGAAGAAACTGTCGAATCAGGCATTGCCTATATTCAGGCATAAAAGTAGGTTTCGCACTCGTAAATCTGCGAAGCCGGAGAGTACACAGTGTGTTCCGAAGAAAAATATGAACTGCCACGGGGTTCCATTAACGCAGTTAATGCAAACAAGTGGCAAATTATAAAGCACTATCTAAAAAAATCCCGTGGCTGACTTCATATTTTTCTGAGGAATATACTGCGTACTACCACGGCACCACACAGCATAAAAAGTGCGAAACCGTAATATAAAAGAAAACTAAAAAATGCAAAGAATGCAACGAAAGGAATCTAAATATATGTACGATCAGGTAACACTGGGCCTCAACGTAGACCCATTCATATTAAGCGCATTAAAGGAGGACATCACAAGCGAGGACGTATCCACAAACAGCGTGATGCCACATCCGCAGGCAGGAGAGGTGGATTTAATCTGTAAACAGGATGGAATCATCTGTGGACTGCAGGTTTTTGAGAGAGTTTTCACACTGCTTGATGCAGATACAAAGGTAGAGTTTTACGTAAAGGATGGCGATAGGGTAGAAAATAAGCAGCTTATCGGCAAGGTTTACGGAGATATCAGAGTACTCTTGTGCGGTGAGAGAACTGCGCTCAATTATTTACAGCGCATGAGTGGAATTGCCACATATACCAGTCAGGTTGCAGCGCTCTTAGAGGGCACCGGTATCAAGCTTTTGGATACCAGAAAGACAACCCCAAACAATAGAATTTTTGAAAAATACTCGGTCAGAGTCGGTGGTGGAAACAACCACAGATACAATCTCTCGGATGGAGTGCTTCTTAAGGATAACCACATCGGAGCAGCTGGCGGCGTAAAAGAGGCAATCGCCATGGCAAAGGCCTATGCTCCGTTTGTCAGAAAGATTGAGGTTGAGGTAGAGAGCTTTGATATGGTGAAGGATGCGGTTGAAGCCGGTGCCGACATTATCATGCTCGACAACATGTCCACAGAGCTTTTAAAGCAGTGCATCGACTACATTGACGGCAGAGCCGAAATTGAGGTTTCGGGAAATGTTACCAAAGAAAATATTGCAAGAATAAAGGGTCTTGGTGTAGACTATGTATCAAGTGGTGCGCTCACACATTCAGCGCCTATTATGGATTTATCACTTAAAAATCTACATGCAGTATAGATTTTAGATTGCCGGTCGCACTATGCTGTGACAGTAATGTTTTACAGAAAGGAACGAAAATGAACGGTGATGAGAGAAGAAAAAAAATAATAAATATTCTATCCTCGTCAAAGTCGCCTGTGGCGGGAGTTACGCTTGCAAAGGAGCTTGATGTGAGTCGTCAGGTGATTGTGCAGGACATAGCACTGCTTCGAGCAAACGGAGCCGCGATTTTTTCGACAAACAGAGGATATCTGATACAGGCGGATAAGCAGTATTCGAGAGTATTAAAGGTGGTTCACGAGGATGATGAAGTAGAGGAGGAGCTTTCGACAATAGTTGATGCCGGAGGCCATGTGAAGGACGTATTTGTATACCACAAGGTCTACGGAGTGATCCGCGCCAATATGGACATCAAGTCCAGACGTGATGTCAGAAATTACCTGGAGGAAATCCGCACAGGAAAGTCCAGCCTTCTTAAAAATGTAACTTCAGGTTATCACTATCACACAATATGTGCGGAGAGTGAAGAGGTGCTTGATGCCATACAGGAGGAGCTTAAGCAGAAGGGCTTCCTAGCAAAGCTGCAGGACTATGAGCCGGTGGATTTCTGGGGAGACAACGAGGACGAGGCGAAGGCTTAATTTTATCGTAAAGTTAAAGCGTAATATAATAATTGCCCGGGTGAAAGCCCGGGCTGTTTTTTGCTTTTTATTTAATTTCCAGATTTTCACCTGTAAGCCCTATGTATGATCCCTCAGGAAGTCCACCTTCAGGATGTCCGATAAGCCATTTGTTTTTAGCTGCAAGAAGAGCATCTTCTTCGCCGGTGTGTGGATGTTCCAGGGCTTCATTTGTGCCTTTTGGAAGTACAACGGCTACCAGAAATCCGCCAGCAGATGCATTACATGGTGCGTAGTGCAGTGTTGTGGCATAAAGCTCGACTGCTGTTCCGGAAGGAATCCTGAAAGCTTCCATCAAAGAGGTATCATATGTATTTTCCACGGAGATATCCTGCTGTCGGCCGAGTATCAGTATGGTATCAGTTGCGGCAATATTGACCTCAGAGCATCTGTGATACTCAACAGCATTGAGCTTATGATTGTTGCCTATGCACCAGCCTATCTGTATAGGAAGCTCCCCGTATGTTTTCTGTTGTAATTCTGTAGCGCATTTTAGCTTTTCAAGTGCAGAAATGGATGGCTCATAAACCACATCAGCAGGAATTTCTACTGTCTGCATTGTGCTGACCAGCTCTGTAAGATCTATAGAGTCGATCACCTTTCCATATTTCTTAAAACATTCTTCTGTTATTTCATGTATGATCATTATATGGTCCTCCTGATTTTTAAAATTGTAAAAATTATAATGTATGACAGAGAAAATGTCAGCAGGATAAATTATTGTTTTATACCCTAGTTATTAGATATATTTATTTTAGGATTTGTAAAAATATTTTTTATGGAATATAATGAATATTATGCAATTTTATAGCAGAGACTGAACAAAAGAAAATAGGGAGAAAACATGGTATGAAAAAAAGATTGGTTTCCGCAGCGGTTACAGTGGCATTGTTTATCGGACTTATAGCCGGTGTTACTTTTAAATCGTCAGATAAAAAAGAAATAAAGCATTTTACGGCTTTTTTTTCTGTAGAAGGAGATAATATAGATCCGGATAATGATATAAAGCAGCTCATAGCAGAGCAGATCGGTGCTGAATGTGAGGAAACCTGGCTTGTTGGACAGGATAAGGACGATGCAATAAATTCTCTCATAGCAACCGGGAAATATCCGGATTTTGTATTGGGTGAGACTGCGCTGTATGAGGCAGATGCACTCATTCCAATAGATGAATACTGGGACGATTATCCGAACATAAAAGAATATCTCAGTGATGAACAATGGGAAAAGTTAAGACAGCCGGATGGACACATATATTGGATTCCACAGTTTGGAGTATCACATGGGGATGATGTGGAGATGCTGCATAATGGTGAAGCCTTCTGGATTCAGACAAGAGTATTAAAATGGGCTGGATATCCAAAGATTACAACGATAGAGCAGTACTTTGACCTGATAGAAAGCTATGTACAGGCAAATCCAACAATGCCGGATGGAACAGAAAATATACCATTTACGATGCTTTGTGATGACTGGCGGTATTTTTGTCTTGAAAATGTACCGCAGTTTCTGGACGGATTTCCAAACGATGGAAGCTGTATGGTAGACACGGAAACCAAAAAAGTGATGGATTACAATGTGACCGACACAGCCAAAAGATATTTCGGAAAGCTTAACGAAGAGTTCCATAAGGGAATAATGGATCCCGGGGCGTTTAATGCCACCTATGATCAATATCTGGATAAGCTGTCAACAGGAGCTGTGCTTGGGATGGTCGACCAGTGGTGGCAGTTTTATTATGCAATAGATCCTGTATTCAAAAAACAGAATCTGGCACAGCTTGGGTGTGATTATGTTCCTCTTCCTGTCACGATTGATGATGGTATTCACAACAGATGGCATACAAACAGGATGGCAGAAATAGATTATTCTTCAGGAGTGTCAATTACCACCTCCTGTAAAGATATCGAAGGTGCGATGAAGTTTGTCAGTGATCTTCTGGAATCTGATATCATAAGAGAAAGGTTCTGGGGAGAGGAGGGCAAGGACTATTCAGTCGATGAAAACGGTTTGTTTTACCTTACCAATGAGCAGGCAGAGAAAAAAAGTGACAGCTCATATAAGGCAGCGCATATGTGTTCGTACTCATACTTTCCAAGAGTGGAGGGAATGCTTGATGATGGTATAAATGCGTTTTCAATGGAGTATCAGCCGGAAGAATTCTATAAAAATCAGCCTGCAGATATTCAGGAATGTTTTGATGCATACGGAGTGGAAAATTATGTGGAACTGCTCGGTAAAAACGATGCTCCAGGTTCATGGTATCCGATGTACTCATATTCAGATTCGATTCCTACGACATCCGAATGTGGAAAAGTAAAAAATAATCTTGAGGCAGTTAAGAAGAGGTGGCTGCCACAGGTGATAATGGCAGATGATTTTGATGCTGCCTGGGATCAGTATATGGAGGAGTACAATGCCTGCAATCCACAGATATATTTTGATTATTTACAGCAAAAGGTAAATGAAAATTAGCAATATTTGAATACTGTTTGGCAATTTATTAATAGAATAACAAGCCCCTGTTCGTTTACACTTGTATATATCAATAAACGAATGGGGGGATTTTATTTTGGATGATTTAAAAAATGGTGCTTTGTATATAGGCACGATACCATCATCAATGGACAATAACAGATGCTCGGTCGCACTTGAGGATGATGGAAGCGTTACCTTTTATATCTATGCGCCAAATGCCAATAAAGTAGAAGTAGCCGGAATGGGAGGCTATTTCAGCTCAGAACGCATACAGTTAAAGCCTGATATGCAGGGTGGATTTTCGGCAAACATTAAAGATTTCCACTGGGCAATGCATTATTATTTCTGGTATGTAGATGATGTCTGTATAACAAATCCTCATGCGGCTATATCATATGGCTGTTTTGCTGCAATAAACACATTTGAAGTGCCAAAAGAGGGCGAGGATTTCTATTTTGTCAGGGATGTGCCGCATGGAACGGTAAGTCTGTGCAAATATACCTCACAGGTAAACGGTCACATAAAGGAGAGCTATGTGTATACTCCACCCGGATATGAGAGTGGAGATGTAAGGTATCCTGTATTGTATTTACAGCATGGTGTCGGGGAGAATGAGACCGGATGGGTATGGCAGGGGAAGATGAATTTCATCATGGACAATCTGATAGCAGACAAAAAATGTGTGCCGATGATCATAGTTGCAAGCAGTGGCTATGCATTTAAGGATAACGAATACCCTGTATTTTTTCCGGGAGATTTTGACAGTGAGCTTGTAAATAGCATAATCCCTTATATAGAGGAAAATTTTAAGGTCAAAAAAGGAAGAAACAACCGTGCTGTGGCAGGACTTTCACTTGGTTCAGGACAGGCTACGGATATAGCGGCAAGACACCCGGAGCTTTTTTCAGCAGTTGGAGTATTTTCAGGTGTTGCAATACATCTTATGAAAAAAATCATCGGCAGCCCATATCGGTTTGAAGCTGTCTTTATGTCGGCAGGAGATGAAGAAAAAGAGATACTGCTTGGAATCAATGAGATGGTAAAGGAATTTTCACGACAGGGGAAAAACAGTACACCAAAAGTATATGAGGGCTATCATGAATGGCATGTATGGAGAAAGAGCTTTAAGGATTTCGCACAGATGCTTTTTACATGGGATGACGCAGAACTTGATGATATTGATAAAGCTGTCCCGGTCAGATCAAAGAATATTGATTTTACCACACCGGTACAGGCGGATGAGAGCATGGTATTTTTTGATCCGGTGTACAGGCAGATACAGTTCGAAAATGACGAGGATGGAAAACCGGCTGGCAAATATCCGGATGTCATACATGGTATCCGTGTGACGGAGGATAACAGCATTGAAGTAAATCTTTTTGCACCTGATGCAAAAAGCGTGAGCGTAGTTCTTGAAAATGGCACGGAGGAGCTTCTTTACAGATCAAAGAAAAATGATGGTTATTGGGAAAAAACAATAGGTAATCCGGCAGAGGGATTTAACTATGTGACATTTATGGTAAATGGAACACCTGTAGTAAACCCTGCGGCACCTGTAGGGTTCGGATATAACAGGGCTGTAAACTTTGCTGAGGTACCTGAGAGGAACTTTAGCTGGCATGAGCTTAAGAAAACAGAGCATGGTCAGATACATATCCATTATTCGTGTGATGGAGACGGACAGGTCAGTATGAATTATGTTTATACACCAGCCGGTTATGGAGAGGATAATTGTGATACCGGCAGAGTATGTGTGCTTGAGTGTGCTGCGGACGAAAGAAATTTTTGCTGGATACATCAGGGAAAGATAGCAAATATCATGGATAATCTGTCGGGTGAAGGCAGGATAAAAGGAATTATGATAATAATGGCAGACAGCACGATATCTGATGATATCATCGGGAACATAACAGCCATATACGGAATTAGGGACAGTGCACGGAAAGAATGGTTCAAAAAAGGAGATAATGAATCCTGGACATCATGCAGACACAGATTTTTAAATTTCATGTGCGGGATACAGTAAAACAGCGACAAAAAGGAGAGAAAAATGGCAGGAGCATATAAGACAGGCAAATACAGAAATATATTCAAAGAGTATGGGTATCCGGAAGAAGAAATTCAAAAAAGAGTAGAGGATACTTTTAACACGATATTCTATGGGAATGATGATGAACGTTTTTATCATGAAGCCGGTGATGATATGGGATATATGGAGGATACCGGCAATCATGATGTGAGAACCGAGGGAATGTCATATGGCATGATGGTATGTGTACAGCTGGACAAAAAAGCAGAGTTTGACAGACTGTGGAAATGGGTGCGCACATATATGTATATAGAAGATGGTCCGGCAAAAAATTATTTTGCGTGGTCATGTCAGACAAACGGAAAGCGAAATGCCGATGGACCGGCACCTGATGGTGAAGAGTATTTTGCAATGGCATTATTTTTCGCCTCTAAAAGATGGGGAGATGGCGATGGTATATTCTGCTACAGCAAAGAGGCACAAAATATCTTAAGGGAGTGTGTACACAAGGGTGAGCCGGGACACAGCGGAGAGCCAATGTGGGAGCCTTCCAACAAGCTGATAAAGTTTGTCACAAATATGGATTTCAGTGATCCTTCATACCATCTGCCGCATTTTTATGAACTTTTTGCCCAAAGGGCTTATGAGGAGGACCGAGACTTCTGGAAAGAAGCAGCAGCTGCCAGCAGAGCATATCTGCACAGTGCATGCCATGAAAAGACAGGACTTAGCGCAGAATATGCAGATTATGACGGAAAGCCTCATACGGGGCATCAGGAAATATTTGGAAGACATGACTGGTATTACAGTGATGCATACCGCACGATCGCCAATATAGCGATGGATCATCTGTGGTTTGATGCAGATCCGTGGCAGATTAAAACGGCAGAAAGGCTTCAGAAGTTTTATTGTGAGGATCAGAAGGACAATTGGGATGGGGTATTTCTTATAGATGGTACACCGCTTGATGAGAAGGCACTTCATCCGGTAGCAATCATTGCTGTTAATGCAGAAGCTTCACTCGCAGCAGATGGAAAATATGCAAAGCAATGTGTTGAAAAGTTCTGGAACACTCCGCTTAGGACAGGTGACAGGAGATACTATGACAATTTCCTTTACATGTTTGCAATGTTAGCACTTTCAGGAAATTACAGGATTTATTGATTTTAATATACAAGAACCTTAAGCTGGAATGATGAAACAGTCATAAACTATAAAAGACAGGACAAATATCTATAATTTCTCCCGGTGCAAAGCACCGGGAGTTTTTGTATCATATAATCATTATAGCTGATAAAATTGACACAACAAGGAGGCAGCAAGATGGCAGGTCCAAAAGCACCAAAGGATCCGGAAAGAAAAAGAGCGTATTTCTACATCATGAAGGATAAGGATATATACGGCTCAGTACAGGAAGATGGAAGCATTATACATTTTATATATGAAAGCGATGGAAGACTGATAAACAGTGCACAGATAGCCGGAAATATAGAAAATAAAGAGGAACTGGGGCTGTTAGAGACAGTGGAAGGTTTTGGCAGGCTTGTACACAGCATAGGTGTATCTGTGGAAACAGATAATCAAAACGAACAGATCGAATTTGTGTTTCAGATGTACGGAAAGCAGGACCTGTACGGAGGCGGTACTAATCTTAAGGTAAAGCTGACGGGCGATGGAATGGAGAGAAAGATATACCTGTCAGATTATAAGTGGACACCGGATGATGATATACCGGGACAGATAAAGTTCATATTTAATACACCGGATATCATGGGAAAAGCGAGTGTCAGACTGTATCTGAATGACGGCTATGAGGCTCCGGCAGATATTGAGGAAACAGAGGTGGATATGAACTCTGATGAATACTGCAGGATGATAAGTCATTCGCTTATGAATATGGGAAATGCATACCGCATAAGAAAAGCCATCGAAAAGACAAGAGCCGGAAAAGAGGTAACACTTGCATACATCGGTGGATCTATCACACAGGGAGCAGGTGCGGCACCTATAAATACAGAGTGCTACGCATACAAATCCTATCAGCTTTTCCAGAAGCGGTTTTCCGCAAAGAATAATGTGAAATTCATAAAAGCCGGTGTGGGCGGCACACCATCGGAGCTGGGAATGATCAGATTTGACAGGGATGTACTAAGAGACGGACAGCAGCCTGATATAGTAGTTATTGAATTTGCTGTAAATGATGAGGGGGATGAGACAAAGGGCGACTGCTATGAAAGCCTTGTACGTAAAGTACTTAATCTGCCATGGAAACCGGCAGTCATATTGCTTTTTTCCGTATTTGCAAATGACTGGAACCTTCAAGACCGCCTAAGCCCGGTTGGAAAGCTCTATGATCTGCCTATGGTAAGCGTGCTGGATGCGGTTTCCCCTCAGTTTGCATTAAAAAATGACGAGGGAAGGGTAATAACCAAAAATCAGTTTTTCTATGATATGTTTCATCCGGGCAATGCAGGCCATTCCGTCATGGCAGACTGCATAGAGTATCTTTTTGAAAAAATAGATCAGGCAGGGCATGCAAGTTTGAATGCATTTGAACTGGGACTGACAGAGGAAAAAATATTGCAGGAAAAACTAAATCTTGCACCGGTAATAGGAAACAGCTTTGAAAATATAAGACTGCTCGACAAAAAGGATATATATGCAAAGGCATATATTGACGAGGGTGGCTTTGATTCGACAGATACACAGCTGCAAAGCGTTGAGATGGATGATCAGCTTTCGCTGACTCCGGAATTCCCGTATAACTGGATGTATGATGGCACAAAAAATACATTAAACAGGGTAAAAGCGTATTTCGAGCTTGAGATGGAGTGCAGGGCACTTCTCCTTGTATTTAAGGATTCGGGAGAGGTAAACGTGGGAAAGGCGAAGGTATATGTGGACGGAGAATATCATTTTACGGCTGATCCACATATCAATAACTGGCAGCACTGCAATGCGGTAATAATATTTAACAATAAGACCAGTGAAAATCATGTTGTAAGAATTGAAATTGCAGAGGAAGACAGAGACAAGCAGTTTACGATACTGGGCTTTGGATATGTATTATAGAGAATGAGAGGTAAGAGACATGGTAACAGCAAAAAATCCAATACTTTCAGGTTTTTATCCTGATCCATCAATATGTAGAGTCGGGGAAGACTATTATCTGGTGACATCAAGCTTTGTGTATGCACCGGGTGTTCCCATATTTCATAGCCGGGATCTGGCTCATTGGGAGCAGATTGGCAATATACTTGACAGACCATCGCAGCTATGCGTGGAAAATGAAGAAATATCGAGAGGTATTTTTGCACCGACCATAAGATATCATGAAGGAACTTTTTATATGATAACGACCAATGTATCGCATGGCGGCAATTTTATAGTGACAGCGCAGGATCCGGCAGGACCGTGGTCTGATCCGTATTATTTGGGAGAAGAAGCAGTCGGAATAGACCCAAGCCTTTTCTTTGATGATGACGGCAGATGTTATTACTGTGGCACACGCCCAAACCCTGAAGGAGTACGCTACAATGGAGACTGGGAGATATGGATACAGGAGCTTGATCTTGGAACCATGAAGCTTAAGGGCAGGAGCATGGCCATATGGAAAGGTGCTGTAAAGGGCTGCATATGGCCGGAAGGACCACATATCTACAAGATAAACGGATATTATTATCTGATGCATGCAGAGGGCGGCACTGGACCGGAGCACAGTATAACGATAGCAAGAAGCACGGAGCTTTTTAAATGGTTTGAAGGATGTCCGAGAAATCCGATATTTACACACAGAAATCTGGGGATGGATTACCCGGTCATCTATGCAGGACATGGTGATCTGGTGGATGATATAAACGGAAACTGGTATGTGGTCATGCTTGCGTCAAGACCATGCAAAAAGCACAGCAGCATGGGCAGGGAAACCTTTATTGCAAAAACAATATGGGAAAACGAATGGCCGGTAATAGCACCCGGGATAGGACACCTTGAGGATACGGTAGATATACCGCTTGAAGAGTGCAGATTTATAGATGAGATATCAGAAAATGATTTTATAACTTTCTGCGAAGCCAAGCCTGATAAGAGGCTGGTTGGAATAGGAAAACGCAACGAGTCTTTTTACTCCCTTAAGGAAAATCCGGGAGTACTGAGACTGTACACAAACAAAGAGCAGATCACTGATCTTGGCACAAGCGCATTTCTTGGACTAAGACAGAAGGGCTATGAGTTTACGGTAAAGACAGCAGTGCGTTTTATCCCACAGTCGGATAATGAGACGGCAGGACTTGTACTTTTCCAGAACAATGAGAATCATCTTCGCGCTGAGATAACAATGGAAGCCGGGAGGCTGGTATTTGTGGTGACTACACATATTAAGGGAACTGACAAAAAGATAGCAGTGGCAGATATTATGGAGTACAGCATTACAGAAAAAAATCCACTGTGGAATATATGTATGATCTGTAAGGAACAGGAAGCATCTATATGGATAGGTACGGCCGAAAAGAGCGTAAAAGTCGCAGAAAAAATAAGTCTGCTGCCATATACCACAGAAGAAGCAGGTGGCTTTGTGGGCTGTACGGTCGGTATGTATGCATCCTCAAATGGCAGCAATAGTAATAACTATGCAGAATTTTCATACATAATGCTCACCCAATAAACATTTTGCGAAATTCAGTCGGGGTGCAGCCCTTTTCAGCTTTGAACACCCTTATGAAAGTGGATGGATTTGCAAAGCCTGACTGCATTGCAGTCTCGGTGACAGATATATTGGGATCAGCCAGAAGGGTCAGGGCAAGCTCTATTCTTTTCTGATTTAAGTATTTGTAAAAGGTATTATTGGTAAACTGCTTAAATAGCCGGGTAAAGTGATATTTACTGAATCCGGCTATTTTTGAGATTTCATCAAGTGTTATGTCCTCAGTGCAATGTGTATCGATATACTCACAGATAGACAGAAAACGCTCCAGATATTCCTGCTGTTTGTGTCTGCCGACATTAAAATTACAACTGCTGGCAGTATGATGTCTTCCAATAAGGACAAGTACTTCAAGCATTTTGGAGTAGATCACGGCTTCTGATAGAAATGAGTCGGTCTGGTATTCATCTGATATATCAAGCAGCAGTTTACGGATATTGCTGTGGATATCACCGGAAGTTTCCGGGGTTAGCGTTATAGCAGGTGCTATAAGGGTAAGTATGGAATTTAATTCCTTTATTTTTGAGACAGCAGACCACTCAATCTGCAGGATAAGCCTTTTTCCGGTGTCAGGTGCGATAAGCCTGTGTTTTACACCGGAAGCTATAAAGATAATATCACTCTCATTAAGATGTACCAAATCATCCCCAATCTGCACTGTATAGCCGCCTTCAAGTGGCATGATAATCTCCATGGGAGTATGCCAGTGAATGGGATAATCTTCTGCTTCCGCATTTATAAAAAGCTTTACATTGCTGTTTTCTTTATATTTTACTGTCTCATGTATTCCATTCAGATTTTCGATCATATATACTTGTCTCCATACGGCTGATATTTATGCGCATTTGCGTGAATATAGTTATTATAGCACAAATAGCAATTTTTGAACATTGTGGGGCAACAATTAGAAAGAAAATACTGCATGAATCTGGTAAAATCATTATATAAATTAAAGGAGAAGTCACTATGAGTAAAAAAACTATAGAATATGCAAAAAAACTAGTATCGCAGATGACAATAGATGAGAAGATAAGTCAGATGCTGTATGAGTCACCGGCTATAGAAAGACTGGGGATACCGGAATATAACTGGTGGAATGAGGCTCTTCATGGAGTAGCAAGAGCCGGTGTTGCTACAGTATTTCCTCAGGCGATAGGTCTTGCGGCAACTTTTGATACTGACCTGATAGAAAAGATAGGAGATGTTGTATCAACGGAGGGTCGTGGAAAGTTCAATGAATTTTCAAAAAAGGGTGATCACGGAATATACAAGGGACTTACCTTCTGGGCACCTAATGTAAATATATTCAGAGATCCAAGATGGGGCAGGGGACATGAGACATACGGGGAAGATCCGTACCTGACAGGTAAGCTTGGCTGCGCATATATAAGGGGATTGCAGGGGGATGATCCGGATCACTTAAAATCGGCAGCCTGTGCAAAGCATTTTGCGGTACACAGCGGTCCGGAAGCCATAAGACATGAGTTTGATGCGAAAGCATCAAAGCATGATATGTATGATACATATTTGTATGCCTTCAAGCGATGTGTAAAGGATGCAAAGGTTGAGGCTGTCATGGGGGCTTACAACAGGGTAAATGGAGAACCTGCCTGCGGAAGCAGGACACTGCTTAAGGATATACTGCGTGACGAGTTTGGATTTGAAGGTCATGTGGTGTCAGACTGCTGGGCAATACTTGATTTCCACGAACACCATCATGTGACGGATACAGTTGAGGAATCGGCTGCTATGGCTGTAAACAACGGCTGTGACTTAAACTGTGGAAGTGCATTTTTACATCTTAAGGATGCTTATGACAAGGGACTGGTTTCGGACGAGGCGATCACGGCAGCAGTAGAAAGGCTGATGGAGGTGCGTATCCGTCTGGGCATGATGAAGGATTATCCATCGCCATATGAGGACATATCGTATGAGGTTGTAGAATGTAAGGAACATGTGGAGCTTTCTGTGGAGGCTGCCAGAAGAAGTCTTGTACTTTTAAAGAATAAGGACAATTTCCTGCCTCTCGACAGAAAAAATGTTAAAACTATTGCGGTTATCGGACCAAATGCCAACTCCAGGGATGCGCTTATAGGAAATTATTATGGTACCTCATCAAGATATATCACTCCACTTGAGGGATTGCAGCAATATCTTGGAGAGGATACAAGAGTGCTTTATGCAGAGGGCTGCCATCTGTACAAGGACAAAGTACAGGGACTTGCAGAGGAAAAGGACAGATTTAAGGAAGCACTCATCATGGCAGAACAGTCAGATGTGGTCGTAATGTGTCTTGGACTTGATGCAACTATAGAAGGTGAAGAGGGTGATGCCGGAAATGAATATGCAAGCGGTGACAAGCTGGGGCTTATGCTTCCGGGACTTCAAGAGGAACTTTTAGAGGCTGTTGCAGCAGTAGGAAAGCCGGTAATACTTGTGCTGTCAGCAGGAAGTGCGATAGATCTTTCCTGGGCAGAAGAGCATGTGGATGCCATTATAGACAGCTGGTATCCGGGAGCCAGAGGCGGAAAGGCTGTTGCAGAAGCTATATTCGGAGAGTATAGTCCGAGTGGAAAACTGCCGGTTACATTTTATCAGGGCACCGAAAATCTCCCGGAGTTTACGGATTATTCAATGGCTCACAGGACATACCGCTATACAAATGAGAATGTGTTATATCCATTTGGATATGGACTGCATTATGGTGAGACAAACTATGATGGACTGTCAGTGGATAAAGCAGAAAGTGATGTAAACGAACCTGTCGAGGTGTTTGTAAATGTGACAAATGACAGCAGATATACTGTAAATGAGATAGTTCAGCTCTATATCAGGCACGTTGATGCTGCAGAGTATGAGCCGGGATATCAGCTAAAGGGGATTGAGGTTGTAAAGCTTGAGCCACATGAGACTAAGAAAGTAAAGCTGACTCTTTCGCCAAGGGACTTTGCTGTGATAGAAGAGGATGGAAGCTGTGTTGCTGTGCCGGGAATTTATGAGATATCCGCAGGAGGACAGCAGCCTGATGACAGAAGCACAAAGCTCACAGGCAAGAGGACAGAGCGCATTGAGATCGCAAGATGTGGAGAGAAAACAGGGGTAGATTATTAATAATAAATATGTTATTTTATAATTAATGACAAGTAAAACAGACTTTAGGAGCGGGCATATGTCGGCTCCTTTAAGTGATTTCAGAGGAACTGTTTATGAGAAAATCAATATGGAATGCCATTGAGAGAAAGCTTGATGATTATTCACTCAGAAAAAAATTTTACATATTTTATGTACTGTGTGTCATGCTGCCGCTCATAGTGACTGATGCAGTGGTGCTTTCCATCGTAAATAATGCTGAAAAAGAAAGCAGCAGACATGAAATGTCGAGCATAGCAAGTGCTGTGGGATATAATCTGAGCAGCATGGTCAATAACGCAGGAGAGGCAGCTAAGAGTATCTATACCAGCAAGCGCATAGATGATTTTATATCAAAGGAATACACAAGCTCTGCTGAGTATGTATCAGAGTATCAGAGCTTCTTTCAGGATACACTTTTTGAAAACACACTTGGAATGAGCAATATAGTGTTTTTCCTGTATGCTGACAATCCTACAATAGTAAATGGCGGAAAAGTAAATGATATGTCTGCTGTAAGAAATACGGATTCTTACAGACTTCTGAAGCAGAAGGGAAGCGGAGGACTCTTTTTTGTATATGAAAAAGGCGGAGCCGGATTGTCAGATGAAAGACGTATGATTTATATGCAAAATCTGGATTTTTACTCATCTGATATCGAAAAGGTACTCAAGGTAGAGTTTAATTATGGCAGCATGATGCGTACTCTTAAGAATATGAATTATGATAATGAAGTGCTTATCTGCCATGGAGATGACATAGTGCTGTCAAATGGGGCCTACAGTGGAGTCAACAAACCATTTAAGACATTGGAGGAGATTGGGAAAATAAGCGACTCCGTATACAGGCAGCAGATCTCTTTGTATGGCTGTGATCTTGATATATATGTGTTTAAGACACGCAGTAATATATGGAGCATGCTTATGCACAATGCACCGATCATTGTTTTTCTGATGCTTATAAATGTATTCTTTCCACTTTGTCTGTTCAGTATCTTTAACCATTCCTTTACGAGCAGGATATTAAAGCTTTCAAAGGTATTTAAGTCAGTTGACAGCGAAAAGCTTGTATCTATGACTGGCAGGGAGAGCAAAGATGAGATCGGCAGCATGATAAAAAATTACAACAGGATGGTAAGTCGCACAAATGACCTGATTCAGACTGTATATAAGAATAAGCTAAAAGAGCAGGAGATGCTTGTAAGTCAGAAAAATGCAGAGCTTCTTGCACTGCACAGCCAGATAAATCCGCACTTTCTGTTTAATGCGCTTGAGAGCATACGAATGCACAGCCTGCTGAAAAGGGAAAATGAGACGGCTGATATGGTTGAAAAACTCGCAATCATGCAAAGACAGTATGTGGAGTGGGGAAATGATGCTGTAACCGTTGCAAAGGAATGTGAATTTGTAAAAGCCTATCTGGCATTGCAGAAATACCGGTTTGGCGAGCGGCTGAACTATAACATAGATATAGAAGCAGACTGCATGGAATGTCAGGTGCCAAAACTTACGCTTGTAACCTTTGTTGAAAATGCCTGTGTGCATGGCATAGAAAGTAAAGCTGCTCCGGGCTGGATATTTGTGCGTATATTCAAAAAAGCCGGGTTCATGCATATAGAGGTTGAGGATACAGGCAGCGGAATTGATCCGGATGCTCTTGAAAAAATGAAAAGTAACATGAAAAATGCAGATATCGATATGTTAAAGACCGGTGGCAGAGTGGGCGTGATAAATGCCTGCCTGCGTATCAAAATGGTAACGGAATCTAAAGCAGTATTTGATGTGGACAGTGAGGAAGGCTGCGGTACGACTGTGATGATAAAAATACCGGAAACATATTTATAGGAGATTTAAAATGCTTAAAGTATTATTGGTGGATGATGAGCCTTTTATAATACAGGGGCTTAAGGTGATCATTGATTGGGAAAATGAAGGATTTGAGATAGCAGGAATGGTCTCAAATGGAAAGGAAGCCCTGCAGTTTCTTGAAAATGAGAATGTGGATCTGGTCATAGCCGATATAAGGATGCCGGAGATGACAGGACTTGAGCTGCTTGAGACTTTGAGAAAAGATAAAAAATCAGATGTGTATTTTGTGATATTAAGCGGTTATGCAGATTTTAGCTATGCGCAGCAGGCTATGCAGAATGACTGTACGGATTACATACTAAAGCCGGTGGACAAGGAGATGCTGCTTAAGGTACTAAACAAGGTTCTTGTGCTCAAAAACGAGAAAAACAAGATCGACGAGGATAACAAAAAGATGAAACAGGCATACCTTGCAGGACACCTGATATCTCTGATACGGGGCAAATATGATGAAGTAAACCTGAACTATGTAAAAGAAAATATGAGGTGTGAGGGTGGAGCAAGGTATGTTGAGATACAGGTGGAGCAGCTTCCGGCAGGTGATGAGATACTCGATAGTGATATGAGAAGCTTACAGCGCAAGATGTACGAAAGCTGTGTTGCTTTTCTGGGGGCTGATTCGGCACATTGTGTATTTGATGTATCGGTAAATGAAAAAGTTTATGACATAGGCTTTATATTCTCGGATTATATGGAAGAGGAAGCCGCAAAAAACGAGAGAAAATATCTGGAGGATCTGAGAAGGTATATATGTGATAATACACAAAAGAATATAGTTATGCTGGTCGGAAGAAAAGTATCAGATATATCAAAGATAGCCAGATCATACGGCAATGCATGTATGCTCAGGTCGTTTCAGGGCTTTCGCATAGTAAAGAGCATATATTACTATGAGGATGAAGTAAAGATATCGGCAGATGGAATAGTGCTTTGTAAAGATAGTCTGGATGAGCTGCTTAGGACAGTGGAACAGAACAACCATGTTGAGATAAGAAATGCAGTTGCCACATTTTATGATGAGATGTCCAGCATGGGTATGAATGGGGAAAGCATGAACTTAAATATCAATTATCTGTTGTTTCAGTTTATACACCTGGCAAGTGAGCAGGATGATAATGTAAATCAGCAGGAGATTTTGCGACTCATAAGTGAGAGCAGCTTTAAGACCGGTATTGAGAGAGGAAGCCGTGCACATATGACCAGATTTTGCTGTGAGTATGGTGATTATCTGTCGCAGCTTAGAAAAAATGTGTCAAGAGGTGTGATCGGCATGGTAGAAAAGGAAGTAAAAGACAATTATGCCACGAACATCACGCTTAAGAGCCTGAGTGAGAAGTATTATGTAAACAGTGCATACTTAGGGCAGCTTTTCAGAAAAAAATACGGACAGTCCTTTAAGGATTATCTGAACAATTACAGGATGGAACGGGCGGCAGAGCTTCTGCTTAGGACTGATAAGAAGATAATACAGATAGCAGAGGAAGTCGGATATCATGATATGGATTATTTTGTGAACAGGTTTATACAGGTAAAAGGCTGCACACCGGCGCGTTTCAGACGGCAGATGCAAAGTGGAGAATAATATATATTACTGCAAAACAGGGTAAATTATAGTTTTTTCGAGAAACTATAGTTTACCCTGTTTTTGACTATAGTTACTCCGATTGTTTGAAAACTTAAAAAGTATAAAATTAAGTTATCAAAAGGGAGGACATTACAATATGAGAAGAAAAAAAATTGTAAGCATGCTGCTTGTGGCTACTATGGCAGCAACACTGTTTGCCGGATGTGGTAATGATAGTGGCAAAAAAGGTAGCTCTGGAGGTGCGAAAGAGTTTGATGCATTCTTTGCTGTACCGGGATCTGAAATCAATGATGATAATGAAATCCAGAAGATCATCGAGGAAAAGACAGGTGTAAGGGTAAAGGAAACCTGGCTTACCGGACAGACAGCAGATGAGGCAATCGGAACAATGATCGCAGGTGGCGAGTATCCTGATTTCATTGAAGGTGCAAGTGGACAGAAGCAGTTATATGAAGCAGGTGCACTTGTTCCATTGGATGACTACATCGAGAAATATCCAAACATCAAAAATCTTTTCACAGAACTTGAGTGGGAAAAACTTCGTCAGGATGACGGACATATCTACTGGATACCACAGTTTAGCTGCATAAAGGGAGACGAGAAAGTCTGCACACACAATGACGAGGCATTCTGGATCCAGGCAAGAGTACTTAAATGGGCTAACTATCCGCAGATCAAGACACTGGATCAGTATTTTGACCTCATCGAGAAATATAATGAAGCAAATCCAACAATGGCTGATGGAACAGAAAATATTCCATATACAATCCTTTGTGAAGATTGGAGATATTTCTGTCTTGAGAATGCACCACAGTTCCTTGACGGATATCCAAACGATGGATCATGTATGGTAGATCCTGATACAAAGAAAGTACTTGACTATAATACATCTGATACAGCAGTTAAATATTTCAAGAAGCTCAATGAAGAGTATAATAAGGGAATTGTAGATCCTGAGTCATTCACACAGACATATGATGAATATATCTCTAAGCTTTCTACAGGACGTGTACTTGGAATGATTGACCAGTGGTGGGATTTTGCATACACAGCAGGCGATGCAATTAAACAGGCAGGTCTTGCTGAGCAGGGATGCGATTACATTCCGGTACCTGTAACAATCGACGGCCGTGACAATCAGTGGCACAATGCAGGCGGTGCTTTCAACGAGGCAACAGGTCTTGCTGTTACAACAGCCTGTGATGATGTAGATGCGGCCATGAAGTTTGTAAATGATCTTCTTGATCAGGATATCCACAATCTCAGATTCTGGGGTGTCAAGGGTACTGACTATGAAGTAGATGAGAATGGTGAGTTCTACAGAACAGCAGATGAGAGAAAGCAGGCTTCTGATACAGCATACAAGGCTTCTCATTTATGCTCATACTCATACTTCCCACAGTACAATGGAACAAGTGATGATGGAATCAATGCCAACAAACCTGATGGACAGGCAAGAGAGTTCTATGATGGTCTTAACAGTGATGTACAAGAAGCTTTCGATGCCTATGGTGTTAAGACATATGTTGAAATGCTTGGAACAAACGATGCACCTGGAGATTGGTATCCGATGTGGTCATACTCTAACAACTTTAACACAAGCACTCCTGGTGGAGTAGCCTGGACAAAGATTGGCGAAGTTAAGCATGAGCAGCTTCCACAGGTTGTTATGGCAAAAAACTTTGACAAAGCATGGGATACATACATGGATGCATACAATGCATGCAATCCACAGGATTTCCTGGATGAATTACAGACTGAGCTTGATAAAAGATTAGAGCAGGCTGCTAAGTTCAAATAAAGCTTAAATGAAATTTAAGGCAGGCAGATGTAATAGCGTTTTATCTGCCTGCTGCCTTTTAAGGAGTGGTGTCATGTCATTAACGAGAGAAAATAAAAAAGAAAAGGTCAGAAAACCTAGAACAAAAATTACATGGAAAGAAGTCAAACGCCAGAAAGTGCTGCTGTTCTGGGCAGCAATAATGGTGGCATATGGAGTCGTATTCTATTATCTGCCGCTCGCTGGCTGGGCAATGGCATTTCAGGATTACAAACCAAGACTTGGTATATTTCATTCTGCATTGGTTGGATTGGACAAATTCAAGATGCTGTTCTCGGATATGACATTTATCCGTGTTATAAGAAATACACTCGCAATGGGCGTTATCAATCTGGTTGTAACTTTTGTCACAGCCATAGCATTTGCAATCTTACTTAATGAGATTGCATCAAAGGGTGGAAAGAAAGTAGTACAGACTATATCATATCTTCCACATTTCCTTTCATGGATCATTGTAACAGGTATTTTACACGATATGCTTTCAGGAACAGGTATTGTAAATGAGTTCCTTGTAAATATGCATATTATAGACCAACCGATAAACTTTTTCGCACATACGGGATATTTCTGGCCGATAGTGGCATTTGCCAATGTATGGAAAGAAACAGGATGGAATGCAATCATATATCTTGCAGCCATTACATCAATAGATCCTTCACTTTACGAAGCAGCATCTATTGATGGAGCGGGACGCTGGGCAAAGATCAAGTACGTAACACTGCCGGGAATCAAACCAACTATCATAATCCTTCTTCTTATGAATGTAGGTAATGTTTTAAATGCAGGATTTGAGATACAGTATCTCTTAGGAAACGGTCTGATACAGAAAGTATCACAGACTATTGATATTTATGTACTTAAATGGGGCATAAGCCAGGGAGATTATGCAATAGGTACTGCAGCAGGTATATTCAAGAGTGTGGTAAGTATAATTCTTATATTTATTGCAAATAAAATTGCCAAACATAATGGTGAAGAGCAGTTGTTTTAAGGAGGTCTTGTACGATGGCAGATATAACAGCAGGCTCTGTAAAGAGCAAAAAGAAAAAGAAGATAAGTATATTTCCAATTGTAAATTGCATCATTATGGTATTGTTTTTGATCATAACGCTTTATCCGGTGCTTAATACACTTGCGATATCGCTTAATGATGGTACAGATGCATTAAGAGGTGGAATTTACCTCTTACCAAGAAAGTTTACCTGGAAGAATTATATAACGGTTTTACAAAAAGATAATCTTATAACAGGAGCATACATTACTGTTGCCAGAACAATAATTGGAACAGTCTTAGCACTGGTGGCAAATGCAATCCTTGCTTTTATAGTCAGCAGAAAAAGATTTTTGTTCAAAAGAGGTTTATCCCTGTTTTGGGTTATCACAATGTATGTCAATGGTGGATTAATCCCTACCTTCCTCCTGTACAAGGGACTTGGGCTTACCAATAGTTTTTGGGTTTATGTAGTCCCTGGAATGGTCAGTGCGTTTAACATGCTCGTTATCAGGACCTATATGAATGGAATTCCTGACAGCTTAGAGGAATCAGCGCAGCTTGACGGTGCAGGATATACCACCATTTTTCTGAAGATTTATTCACCTCTCTGCAAACCGGTATATGCGACAGTAGCTTTATTCGTAGCAGTAGGACAGTGGAACTCATGGTTTGATGCAATGCTTTATAACCGTATGAATACAAAGCTTACTACATTACAGTATGAGCTTATGAAGCTTCTTTCAGCTGTAACAAATCAGGGAGGATCAGCAGAAACATTGAAAAATGCTGTAGGTGCAGTTACACCTACCTCAGTTCGTGCCGCAGCAACAATTATAACAATGCTTCCGATCATATGTATTTACCCGTTTTTACAGAAATACTTTGTTACAGGACTTACACTTGGTGGAGTTAAAGAATAAATATTTTTTTACAGGATGCCCGGCAGGATAACTGCCGGGTGTTTTGGTGTAAATGTTTATTTGAAAGGAGAATTTTCTTCAAATCAGGAGCAAAATGAGAAAAATGGTACGTTGGCACTAAATAGTAGTGGATTATTATAAAAAACTGTTGTATAATAAAACTACTTTAAAAACTCAAACAAAAGAAGGGGGATTTTATGAATAGTCAACAGTATAACAGAGCCAACAAACGTGTATTCCTGGCGGTAATCATAGTATTTGCATATATAGCATTTACGTTATTTGCAGCAGTTGGGACAAAAGATGCTGATATTACCAGGATAAGTATACAGCTTGTTGCGGCAATAGCAGTAATAGTAATAGCTGTAATTGCATTTATTACAAAAAGAGACAGCAGAACAGGTGCGCTTATACTTGTAAGCGCCATGACAGCAGGATATTTTATTATCGCACTGATCAATTCAACAATCGGTACATGGACATATGCCCTGCCGCTTGTTATTGCAGCGATGATATATCTGGATATAAAGATGATGATGGTGATGAACGCAGTAATAATCATATCCAGCGTCATCAGGCTTGTAATGCAGCTTGGAATAGGGGGTACAGTTCTTCAGAATGATGTGATAGCAGTTTTTGTACTTGTACTTGTGGGATATGCGTCAGACAGCATCACGATTCTTCTTACCCATTTCTTCGATGAAAATATGGAAGAAATCAAAGAATCTGCTATGGCACAGGTGGACAGCAATAAGAAGATGGTAATGGTTGCGGAGAATATTTCAAAGCACTTTGACGAGGCTATGACCATGTTAAATGATCTCGATGAGTCTGTTGCGGTGAGCCATAGTTCAATCCAGGAGATAGCAGACAGCACAGAGAGCACTGCGGAGGCTATCCAGAAGCAGGCAGCTATGTGTGTTGATATTCAGGGAAATACAGACAATGCAGAAAGTGGAATCAAGGCTATGATAGATGCCTCACGCCAGACTGATGAGACCGTAAAGCAGGGAGCTGATGTTGTGGAAGAACTCAAGGAGCAGGCACACAACGTGGCAGAGGCAAGCAATGTTACAGTGTCAGTTATTCAGAGTCTTACAGCTAAGGTAGAGGAAGTAAAGAGCTTTGTTGAGTCGATTATCAATATTTCTAACCAGACAAATCTGCTTGCTCTCAATGCTTCAATTGAGGCGGCCAGGGCAGGTGAAGCAGGAAAGGGCTTTGCGGTAGTAGCAGATGAAATCAGACAGCTCTCAGAGCAGACAAAGGATGCATCAGCCAATATTACAGAGATTATAAACAAGCTCAATGAGGACACAAGGCGTGCCAACGAGAGTATCGAGAACTCAGTATCATCGGTAGAGAAGCAGAATGAGCTTATCGACGATACAAGAGAAAAGTTTAATGCCATGGGAGAGGCCGTTGAGCTGTTGATGAAGGATATCAATGTGGCTGAGGAGAGTATCAAAAAGATTCTTGATTCAACAACAGTCATATCAGACAATATCACACACCTTTCAGCTACAGGAGAAGAGGTTGCAGCTTCTTCAACGGAGGGACTTCGCATGGCTGATACCACAGTCGAGAGCATGGCAAAGTGCAAGAAGGTACTGGAAAATATCTATATGCTTGCGGATGACCTCAAAAACTCTGTTGAGGAGAATGAGGAAGAGCTTAGTCAGAAATTTGATTTCTAAGAGCAGTAATATGTTTTTTACGGCAGGAGCGCATTTGCTCCTGCCATTTTTACATATTTTTTATGATAAAAATATTTACATTATTGTAATATATGATAAAATATTTCTAACACGATAACACAATGGCTACATAAACAATAGGATATATGGAGGAAGTTATGGACGATAACAATTATATGAACAATGACAACCGGTCGTCAGGCACACCGGACAATACAGGTGTATTCGGTCAGTCTTCAGAAACAGCAAATGGCTCAGACACATACAGCCAGCCGCAGGACACATACAGTCAGCCGACAGACACATATAATCAGTCTGTATCCCAGCAGGAAAGTGGGAATGCATATGCATATGGACAGTCATCAGACCAGACAGGCAGCACAGACGGATATGTCAATAATCCGGGCAGTGCATATGGTTATGCAAATCAGGGTACATACAATCAGAATCCAAATGCCCAGGGCGCATACAATCAGAATCCAAATGCCCAGGGTACATACAACCAGAACACATATGCTCAGGGCTCATTTAATCAGTCAGCTTACGGACAGACGCAGTATGGCCAGCAGCCAAACGGACAGGGTGGCTACAATCAGACCGCATACGGACAGACAGCATACAATCAGCCACAGTATGGAGCTAATCCATACAACCAGCCGCCAAAGAATAGCAATGGCTTTGGTATAGCTTCTCTGGTACTTGGAATCGCATCTATTGTACTGTTTTGTACATGCATCAATTATGTGACAGCTCTGCTTGCTATCATTTTTGGTATTATACATATCATAAAGGGCAACAACAAGGTGTTTGGTATAGTTGGTATAGCAACAGCAGCTATCTCAGTTATAGTCAGCATCATATTCTGGGTTATAGCAGGCTCAAACGTAAGCACAGATTTTGAAAAGGAGTTCATGAAGGGCTTTGACGAGGGCTATGAGTATTATAATGATGACGATTCCTATGAGGATTACGATTATGATTATGATTCTTTTGATTATGACGATTATGATTATCAGAATTTTGAGTATGATGGCATTTATTAGAGTTAATTATTATCAAATTATTACAGAATCAATTACATCTTGACAACAGTGGCTTTTCAGTTATATACTTAAACACAGTTAGTAAAAGGCAGTGACGAAGACAGTAGAGATGGCGGGAAAGTCAAAGAGAGCCGGGGCAGGTGAGAGCCGGTATGAGTAGAGCCATTTTGAAAATCACTTCTGAGCCGCAGGCTAAAATCGCCATACAGCGTTGCGAGAGTAGGTTCTGACGTATTCCCTACGTTACAGGGGCGGGTATGCAAGGGTATTTCCCTTAAGTACATTGTAATAGGTGGTATAGACGTATCAGGCACGCGTTCCTAATTACAGGAATGTGTGCCTTTTTTGTGAATATTCAATAAACCGAAAATTATAGTGGAGTAAGCCACAAGGAAGCCTCGTAAGAGTCGAATTTGAGGTGCAAGTTGGGATGTTCACGAACAATATAGAATAAGGAGAGATAGTCATGTACAACAAAGTTGACACCAATATGAACTTCGTTGAACGCGAGAAGAAGACAGAGCAGTTCTGGAGAGAGAACAATATCTTCAGAAAATCTATGGAAAACAGAAAAGAAGGAGAGACATACACATTCTATGATGGACCTCCTACAGCAAACGGAAAGCCTCACATCGGACATGTTGAGACACGTACCATAAAGGATATGATTCCAAGATTCCAGACCATGAAGGGCAAATATGTGCCACGTAAAGCAGGCTGGGATACACACGGACTTCCTGTTGAGATCGAGGTGGAGAAGCTTCTCGGCCTTGACGGCAAGGATCAGATTGAGAACTACGGACTTGAGCCATTCATCAAGAAATGTAAAGAGTCTGTATGGAAATACAAGGGTATGTGGGAGGATTTCTCCAACACAGTAGGTTTCTGGGCTGATATGGACAATCCATACGTCACATATGACGACAATTTCATTGAGTCAGAGTGGTGGGCTCTCAAGGAAATCTGGAATAAGGGACTTCTTTACAAGGGCTTCAAGATTGTTCCTTACTGTCCTCGTTGTGGAACACCGCTTTCTGCACAGGAGGTGGCACAGGGCTACAAGACAGTTAAAGAAAAATCAGCAGTAGTACGTTTTAAGGTAGTAGGAGAGGATGCATATTTCCTCGCATGGACCACAACTCCATGGACACTTCCAAGCAACGTGGCACTCTGTGTGAACCCTAATGACACATATGTAAAGGTAAAGGCTGTTGATGGCTACACATATTATATGGCAGAGGCACTTGCAGACAAGGTGCTCTCACAGCTTCTTTCAAAAGAGGACGCAGAAGCAGGCAAGAAGGCATATGAGGTGCTTGAGACATACAAAGGAAAGGATCTTGAGTACAAGGAGTATGAGCCGCTTTATGACTGTGCTAAGCAGGTTGCCGATAAGCAGGGCAAGAAGGGCTTTTTCGTGACATGTGACACATATGTTACTATGTCAGACGGTACAGGAATCGTTCATATCGCTCCTGCATTTGGTGAGGATGATGCCAATGTCGGAAGAAATTATGACCTTCCATTTGTACAGTTTGTAAACGACAAGGGAGAGCTTACAGCCGAGACTCCGTTTGCCGGTATGTGGGTAAAGGATGCAGATCCTGAGGTATTAAAGGACTTAAGCGGCAGAAAGCAGCTCTTCGATGCTCCGAAATTTGAGCATGAGTATCCACACTGCTGGAGATGTGACAAGCCTCTTATCTACTATGCAAGAGAGTCATGGTACATCAAGGAGACAGCAGTAAAGGATGACCTTATCAGAAACAACAATACAGTAAACTGGATTCCTGAGTCTATCGGTTCAGGACGTTTCGGAAACTGGCTTGAGAATATACAGGATTGGGCTATCTCACGTAACCGTTACTGGGGCACACCACTCAATATCTGGGAGTGTGAATGCGGACACAGAGAGTGTATCGGAAGCCGTGCAGAGCTCGCCGAAAAAGCAGGAGATCCAAAGGCAGCAGAGGTAGAGCTTCACAGACCATACATCGACGCTGTGACAATCAAGTGTCCTGAATGTGGCAAGGATATGCACCGTGTACCAGAGGTACTTGACTGCTGGTTTGATTCAGGAGCCATGCCATTTGCACAGCACCACTATCCATTCGAGAACAAGGAAGTATTTGAGAAGCAGTTCCCGGCCAAGTTTATCTCAGAGGCAGTTGACCAGACACGTGGATGGTTCCATTCACTCATGGCTGAGTCTACACTCCTTTTCAACAAGGCCCCTTATGAGAATGTCATCGTGCTTGGACACGTACAGGATGAGAACGGACAGAAGATGTCCAAGTCAAAGGGCAACGCGGTAGATCCGTTTGATGCACTTGAGACATACGGTGCAGATGCCATCAGATGGTATTTCTACACAGCATCAGCTCCATGGATTCCAAAGAAGTTTTCAGGAAAGCTCGTGCTTGAGGGACAGCGTAAGTTTATGGGAACACTCTGGAACACATACGCATTCTTCGTTCTTTATGCAAATATCGACAATTTTGATGCTACAAAATACAGCCTTGAGTATGATAAGCTTGCAGTAATGGACAAGTGGATTCTTTCAAAGCTCAACTCAGCAGTGGCAGGCGTGGATGAGTGCCTGTCAAACTACAAGATTCCGGAGGCGGCAAAGTACCTTCAGGAGTTCGTAGACGACTTGAGTAACTGGTATGTACGCCGCAGCCGTGAGCGTTTCTGGGCAAAGGGCATGGAGCAGGACAAGATAAACGCATACATGACACTTTATACAGCACTTGTCACCATATCAAAGGCGGCAGCACCTATGATTCCTTTCATGACAGAGGATATCTACAGAAATCTTGTCTGCTCTATCGACAAGAGCGCACCGGAGTCAATTCATCTGTGCGACTATCCTGTAGTTGATGAGAAGCTGATTGACAAAAAGCTCGAAGCTGATATGGATGAGGTACTAAAGGTTGTAGTACTCGGACGTGCATGCCGTAACGAGGCAAATATCAAAAACCGTCAGCCAATCGGAAAAATGTTTGTAAAGGCTCCGGAAAAACTGGATGAATTTTATGTGGATATCATCGCAGACGAGCTCAACGTAAAAGAGGTTGAGTTCACTGATGATGTATCACACTACACCACCTACAAATTCAAGCCACAGCTTAGAACAGTGGGTCCTAAGTATGGTAAATACCTTGGCCAGATTAAGGCAGTTTTAGCTGAGCTTGATGGTCATAAGGCCATGGAGGAGCTTAACAGCACCGGCTCTCTCAAGCTTGACAGCATTAGCGATGAAGTTGTATTATCTAAAGAGGATTTACTTATCGAGATGACTCAGATGGAGGGCTATGTGACACAGTCTGACAACAATATAACCGTTGTTCTTGACACCAACCTCACTCCTGAGCTTATCGAGGAAGGTTTCGTAAGAGAAATCATCAGTAAGATCCAGACAATGCGTAAGGACGCAGGCTTTGAGGTTATGGACCACATCGCTGTGACATACGAGGCAGATGAGAAGCTTTCAAATGTATTTGAAAAGTTTGGTGATGAAATCAAGACCGAGGTTCTTGCCGTATCAATTAAATCAGGCGAACTTAAGGGCTATGAAAAGGATTGGAAGATTAATGGTGAGGCTGTTAAGCTTGCAGTTGAAAAACAATAATCTCTGCACGAGAGGGAGCATTAATTTGCTCCCTTTTAGTGCCATAAGGAGGAATATGATGAGAGATAATACGTTTAGCAAAAAGGTGTTTATTAAGACTGTATCAGACAATTTAAAAAATAAATATCGTAAGACTATAGATGATGCCACACAGCAGGAACTTTATCAGGCTGTATCAGAGGCCGTAAAGGATGTCATCATGGATGAGTGGATTGCCACACAGAGAGTGATGGACAAGGACGATCCAAAGGTTGTTTACTATATGTCCATGGAGTTTTTGATGGGAAGAGCTCTCGGCAACAACCTTATAAACCTCTCAGCATACAAGGAGGTCAAGGAGGCTCTCAATGAGATTGGTGTGGATATCAATGCTATTGAGGACCAGGAGCCTGATCCGGCACTTGGAAACGGTGGACTCGGAAGACTGGCAGCGTGCTTCATGGATTCACTTGCCACACTCGGATATCCTGCATACGGCTGTGGAATCAGATACAGATATGGTATGTTCAAGCAGCAGATTTCAGACGGCTTCCAGATTGAGGTGCCTGACAACTGGCTCAAGGACGGATATCCATTCGAGCTTCGTCGTCCGGAGTACTGCTATGAGGTCAAGTTTGGAGGATATGTGCAGGAGAGCACAGATGAAAACGGAGAGCTTCATTTCGAGCAGAAGGACTATCAGTCGGTGCTTGCAGTGCCTTATGATATGCCTATAGTCGGTTATGACAACAATGTGGTCAATTCTCTCATGATATGGGATGCAGAGCCAAAAAACGGCTTCTCGCTCGAGTCCTTTGACCAGGGTGACTACGACAAGGCAGTGGAGCAGGAAAATCTTGCAAGAAACCTTGTTGAGGTGCTCTATCCAAACGATAACCATGTAAAGGGCAAGGAGCTTCGCTTAAAGCAGCAGTATTTCTTTGTATCAGCAAGCATCCAGCGTGCACTTGCAAGGTTTAAAAAGCATCACAGCGATTTAAAAGATCTTCCGAATAAGGTCGTTTTCCAGATGAACGATACTCACCCTACAGTTGCAGTCGCAGAGCTTATGAGAATCCTTGTGGACGAGGAACATCTGTCATGGGATGATGCATGGGATATCACTACAAGATGTGTAGCCTACACTAACCATACAATCATGGCTGAGGCGCTTGAGAAGTGGCCAATTGAGATATTCCAGAGACTGCTTCCTCGTGTATACCAGATTGTTGACGAGATAAACAGAAGATTTGTGATGCAGATTAATGAGAGATATCCTGGCAATGAGGACAAGGTAAGAAAGATGGCTATCCTCTATGACGGACAGGTCAAGATGGCAAATATGGCTATCGTTGCAGGCTATTCTGTAAACGGTGTTGCAAAGCTTCACACAGAGATACTTAAGAATCAGGAGCTTCATGATTTCTATGAGATGTTCCCTGAGAAGTTCAATAACAAGACAAACGGAATCACACAGCGTAGATTCTTAGCACATGCAAATCCACTCCTTGCAGACTGGGCAACAAAAAAGGTAGGAGCCGGCTGGATTACAGATCTTACAATGCTTTCAAAGCTCAAGGCTTATGCGGACAGCCCTGTTGCACAGCAGGAGTTTGCTGAGATTAAGAGAGCAAACAAGGTGCGTTTAGCAAAGTATATCAAGGAGCACAATGGTATTGATGTAAATCCGGATTCTATCTTTGATGTGCAGGTTAAGAGACTTCACGAGTACAAGAGACAGCTCATGAACATCCTTCATGTGATGTATCTGTACAACAAGATTAAGGAAAATCCGTCTATGGATTTCTATCCTAGAACATTCATTTTTGGAGCAAAGGCAGCAGCAGGCTACAGAAATGCAAAGAAAACAATAAAGCTCATCAACAGTGTGGCTGATGTGATAAATAACGATGCTTCTATTGGCGGCAAGCTCAAGGTAGTATTTATCGAGGATTACAAGGTATCCAATGCCGAGATTATTTTTGCGGCAGCAGATGTCAGCGAGCAGATTTCCACAGCAAGCAAGGAGGCATCCGGAACAGGAAACATGAAGTTTATGCTCAATGGAGCGCTCACTATCGGAACTATGGATGGTGCCAATGTCGAGATGTTCGATGAGGTAGGGGCTGACAACATGTTTATCTTTGGAATGAGCTCTGATGAGGTCATCTCACACGAGAACAGACATGACTACAATCCTGTTGATGTATATAATAACGATGCCGAGCTAAGAAAGGTAGTAAACCAGCTTGTAGACGGCACATATTCACCAAATGACCATGAGCTTTTCAGGGAGCTTTACAACTCACTGCTCAATCCACAGCAGGGACAGGTGGCTGACCGCTACTTTATCCTCGCAGACTTCCGCTCATATGCAAATGCACAGCAGAAGATTAATGATTATTACAAGAACAAGAGCGCATGGAGAAAGAGTGCACTGCTCAATATCGCACATGTAGGAAAGTTCTCTTCAGACAGAACAATCCAGGAATATGTGGACGATATCTGGCATCTTGACAGAATTACCGTAAATATGGCAGGAGTATAGGATTTTGGAAAAAGTTATCGCAAAGTCTGGTATCAGTGGAAGCACGCTTAAGCTTATAGCCATTTTTACCATGCTTATAGACCATATTGCGGCAACGGTTATTCTTCAGATGATAAATAACGGGATAGGTGGACAAACGCTTATTGATATCTACTGGGTCATGCGTTCTATAGGGCGCATGGCCTTTCCTGTTTTCTGCTTCCTGCTTGTGGAGGGCTTCAAATATACACACAGCAGGGAAAAATATGCTGCGAGGATGTTTATATTCGCGCTTATCTCTGAGATACCGTTTGACCTTGCAATAAACAATACAGTGCTCGAATTTAAGAGCAACAATGTGTTTTTTACACTGCTTTTAGGCCTGCTTGCCATCACAGTGCTTGATTGGCTTAAGTCGGTCGATAAAATAGAAAAGGCATCCTCTGCAGTCAAGTGGTTTTTTGTCACACTGATCAGGTGTATAGTAATGGTATCAGTAGTGCTTGTTATGATGATTATTGCAGAGTTTGTGCTTTGCTGTGATTATGGTGCGGCGGGTGTAGGGTGCATTGTCATGATGTACCTGCTTTCTTCAAACCGAGATGTTGCATTTGCCGTGGCAGTCATACTGCTTGGACTTTTCTCAGGTACCATAGAGTTTTTTGCACTTTTTATGCTTATACCGCTTCGCTATTACAATGGAAAAAGAGGCATTTCACTAAAATATGTCTTTTACGCCTTTTACCCGGTGCATCTTTTTGTACTGTACCTGATATGCAGGCTTGCTATGGCTGCTGTTCACACCTAAAAGAGTGACAGACAACGATTAAAATGGGGGAATAGATGAAAAAGCTTTTAAAAATCATACCGGCACTTGTGTTTGCTGCCTGTTGCTTTATGTTCGCTGCAAAATGCTTAAAGGCAGGAGGGTTTATAGGTGCTATAGCTGATTTTCCTACAGCTATACACAGGGCAGTAAAGGGGCAAATGCAGACCACAACAGACTATTTAAACGGCGAACAGACAGAGTACGATGAGTCAGTATTTACAGGGGAATATCACTACTACTACGAGAAGCTGTCAGATGATGACAAGCTTATTTACAGGCAGATTTATGCGATGATGCAAAAGCGCATGGATGGAATTTCGTTAAATACTACAGACACTGACAACGTAAGCCGTATACAGCAGTTTGTGCTGCTGGACAATCCACAGTTTTTCTACATAGAAAAGAGTCAGTATAATGTGAGAAACAGCATCATTTTTTCGCCTGTATACAATATGTCTGAGTCTGATATCGACAACGCAATAAGTACGATTTCAGGCTATGTGTCAGCCTGTATGGCAGGTATCGATGAAGGTGCATCGGATTATGACAAGGCTGTGCATTTCTATGAATATGTGATAGAGCATGCCGAGTATGAGGAAAATTCTCCTCACAACCAGGATATGTACTCAGCAGTGCTTGGTAGGACGGTCTGTCAGGGCTATGCGATGATGTTTAAGTATCTGTGTGACCGGGCCGGTATCAGTTCACTTATTGTGACAGGCACCACATCTGATGCAAACCACGCCTGGAATATGGTATATCTGGACGGTGCGTGGTGTGCGGTGGACTGTACATACGGTGATGGTGATTATCTGGGAAAGGGCATATCATACAGCTGGTTCGGAGTGCCGCTTGATGTGGTAAAGCTTACACGTACATTGGACAATGAGGATATGCTGCCGCAGGAAGCGTCAGTGGAGGATGACTATTATTACAGGAATGGGCTGTATTTTACATCCTACGACCTTAAAGTCTTACAGGGCATGACAACGTCATCTAACTATATCACGTTCAAGTTTTCGGACAGAGAAACCTATGATACTGCATGTCACAGTCTTTTCGATAAGGGTGACTACAAATATCTGATTCCGACAGCAAGAGGCGGCACTATCACATATATGCAGGAGCCCAATTCGCTTGCGGTGTTTATACACATAGAGCTGGGAAGCTGATAAACTTGTCTCCTTTTATTTTGAGGAGATAGCCGAACACCCCATGAAGGGCGGGGGCGATACAAAAATAAAGAAAGAGGAATCCAAATGTCATTTTGTCATCTTCACACCCATACCGAGTACAGTCTGCTCGATGGGTCAAACAAGATAAAAGAATATGTAAAGCGCGTCAAGGAGCTTGGCATGAACTCTGCCGCAATCACAGACCATGGCAATATGTACGGTGTGGTGGAGTTTTACAAGACGGCAAAGGCAAATGATATCAATCCGGTCATAGGCTGCGAGGTATATGTGGCACCAAATTCGCGCTTTGACAGGGAGACAAGCCACGGTGATGACAGGTATTATCATCTGATTCTGCTAGCTGAAAATAATACAGGCTATGCTAATCTCATGAAGATAGTGTCAATAGGGTTCACAGAGGGCTATTATTACAGGCCGAGAGTGGATTTTGAGACGCTTGAGAGATATCACGAGGGGCTTATATGCCTGTCTGCCTGTCTGGCAGGAGAAATCCCCAGATACATCGTAAGAGGCTTTTATGACGAGGCGAAGGAGATTGCAAGGAAGTATCAGGACTGCTTTGGAAAAGACAACTTCTTCCTTGAGCTGCAGGACCATGGCATTGATGACCAGAAGCTTGTGAATCAGCAGCTTCTTAGGATGAGCAAGGAGCTTGAAATAGGGTTAGTGTGTACTAATGATGTGCACTACACCTACGAGTCCGATGCGGAGGCACATGATGTGCTTTTGTGCATCCAGACCGGGAAAAAGGTGTCTGACGAGGACAGGATGCGCTATGATGGCGGACAGTTTTTCGTAAAGAGCGAAGAGCAGATGAGAGCGCTTTTCCCATATGCCACAGAGGCTATTGAGAATACACAGAAAATTGCCGACAGATGCAATGTGACGCTTGAGTTTGGCAATTACAAGATTCCAAAGTATGAGGTGCCAGAGGGCTATGATAGTGCCGAAGCCTTCCTTACAGAGCTTTGCGAGAAGGGCTTTAGGGAGAAATACATAGGCTGTGGCGAGTACAGTGCTGATGAGCTTAAAAAGATACATGCAGATATGGACTATGAGCTTGGTATCATAAAGACCATGGGCTTTATAGAGTATATCCTTATCGTGTGGGATTATATCAACTGGTGCCGCACGCACGACTGCTGGGTAGGCCCGGGACGAGGCTCAGCGGCGGGAAGCAGGGTGTGCTATTGTACCGGAATCACGGATATTGATCCGGTTAAATACAATCTGCTTTTTGAAAGATTTCTTAACCCTGAGCGAGTTTCCATGCCTGATATTGATGTGGATTTCGAGTATGCGGAGAGATATCGCGCCATAGAGTATGTTCAGCAGAAGTACGGACACGATTCTGTAACACAGATAGTCACCTTTGGTACGATGGCAGCAAGAGGTGTCATAAAATCAGTCGGAAAGGCGCTGGATTTCCCATATGCAGAGACTGACAGGCTTGCAAAGATGGTGCCTCAGGAGCTTAATATCACGATTGACAAGGCTCTTCAGATGAACCCGGAGTTTAAGGGCATTTACGACAGTGATGCGAGAGTGCATGAAATGATAGATATGGCAAAAAGGCTTGAGGGACTGCCAAACCACACGTCCGTGCATGCAGCAGGTGTGGTAATCTATCCGGGTGTGGCGAGCGATTATGTGCCTCTTGGAAGGGCAAACGACGGAAGCCCTACCGCAGAGTACAACATGGTACAGCTCGAGGAGCTTGGCCTTTTAAAGATGGATTTTCTGGGGCTTCGTACACTCACGGTGCTAAAGGATTCTGTGAAGAATATCAAGGCATCAAGGGGCATTGATGTGGATATCGACCATATTGATTTCAACGATAAGGGCACACTTGACTTTATCGGAACAGGAAAGACGGAAGGGGTATTCCAGCTAGAGTCTGCCGGTATGCAAAGCTTCATGAAGGAACTCAGTCCACAGAGCTTTGAGGACATCGTGGCCGGTATTTCGCTCTACCGTCCGGGTCCTATGGATTTCATTCCCAACTATATAAAGGGCAAGAACAATCCAAAGGAGATAAGCTATGTGACACCTGAGCTTGAGAGTATTTTAGAGCCGACCTACGGCTGTATAGTATACCAGGAACAGGTCATGCAGATAGTGCAGAAGCTCGCAGGCTATACAATGGGTCAGGCGGACAACATCCGCCGTGCCATGAGTAAGAAGAAGCAGTATGTCATTGACGCAGAGCGCCAGAGCTTTGTGTACGGAGACGAGGAGCGCGGTATAAAGGGCTGTGTGGCAAACGGCATAGATGAAAAGGCTGCCAACAGCATATACGATTCGATGGTTGATTTTGCTAAGTATGCGTTCAACAAATCACATGCAGCCGCGTATGCGAAAATCAGTGTTCAGACTGCATGGCTTAAAAATTACTATCCGGTCGAATTTATGGCAGCGCTCATGACTTCTGTTATAGACAATTCAGCCAAGGCGGCGCAGTATCTTTACAGCTGTCGTGATATGGGTATTAAGGTGCTTCCGCCGGATATCAACTGTGGACAGGGCGAGTTTACCGCAGAGGGTGACCATGTCAGATATGGCATGTACGCCATCAAATCTCTAGGCAGGCCGGTAATAGACCAGATAATCGAGGAGCGGGAAAGTGGCGGCAGATACCGCACACTCTCAGATTTTATCGAGAGAACCTGCCAGAAGGAGCTTATCAACAAGCGTGCGATTGAGAATCTGATAAAGGCGGGAGCCTGCGATTCGCTTGACGGCACGAGAAAGCAGATGGCAATGGTGTATGCATCGATTGTGGACAGGGTGCAGCATGACAAAAAGTCAACAATGGCTGGGCAGATGAGTTTGTTTGACCTGGTCTCAGATGAGGATAGGCAGTCATTTGAGCTTAAGTATCCAAATGTTGGTGAATATGACGCTGAGGAAGCCCTGGCCTATGAAAAAGAGGTGCTTGGCATCTATTTAAGCGGACACCCTCTGGAAAAATATGCAGCTACCCTAAAGAAAAACATCACAGCAAATGCGATAGATTTTGTGCTTGAAGAGGAGAGCGGTGCCGTAAAGATAGAGGACAATGCGCACGTGGTAATCGGAGGCATGATAGCTACAAAGACGATTAAGTTTACCAAGTACAATCAGGCCATGGCTTTTATCACGATAGAGGACCTGACAGGAACTGTTGAGGTAATTATTTTTCCGAGAGATTACGAGCGCTACCAGAGATATTTACAGGACGATGCTAAAATATTTGTTATCGGACATGCGACAGTCGAGGATGAGCAGAACGGCAAGATAATCTGCGAGAAAATCATACCGTTTGATGAGCTTCCGAAGCAGCTATGGCTCAGGTTTGATACGATGGAGGACTATAAGAAAAATGAGAGCAGGCTTCTTGAGACAATCCGTGAATCTGACGGAGGAGATGAAGTCATAATTTACATCGCAGATACAAAGCAGATGAAAAAACTTGGCAGAAATTATTCCGTAAATGCAAATAATGAGCTCATGGAGCAGCTTTTGGAATTTTTAGACAAAGAAAATGCGAAAATTGTTGAAAAGAATATTGAAAAAATGTGCTAAAACAAGTACAATAGATTGGGATTAGAATAAATGATAATTTTTTAACATATGGAGGTTATACCAATGGCAAAAGAGATTAACACAATAGGTGTACTTACAAGTGGTGGTGACGCACCGGGAATGAACGCAGCAATTCGTGCCGTTGTTCGTCAGGCTCTCTCAAAGGGCAAGAAGGTTAAAGGAATCAAGAGAGGATACGCAGGTCTGTTAAATGAAGAAATCGTGGATATGGATTCAAAGAGCGTTTCAGACACAATCTCACGCGGTGGTACAATCTTACAGACAGCCAGATGTAAGGAGTTCGTTACAGCAGAGGGACAGCAGAAGGGTGCTGAAATCTGTAAGAAGCATGGTATCGATGCTATCGTAGTTATCGGTGGTGACGGATCTTTCCAGGGTGCGCAGAAGCTTGCTGCACTTGGCATCAATACAATCGGTCTTCCGGGCACAATCGACCTTGATATCGCATGTACAGATTACACAATCGGTTTTGATACAGCCTGCAACACAGCTATGGAGGCTATTGACAAGGTACGTGATACATCTACATCACACGAGAGATGCTCAATCATTGAGGTTATGGGACGTGGAGCAGGATACATTGCATTATGGTGTGGTCTTGCAAACGGCGCTGAGGAAGTATTACTTCCTGAGAAGTATGACAACAACCTTGAGGCACTCATCGAGAGAGTAGCTCACGCAAGAGAGCTCGGCAAGCAGCATTACATCATCATCAATGCTGAGGGCGTAGGACATTCACAGGAGATGGCTAAGGAAATCGAGGCTGCTACAGGCATCGAGACTCGAGCAACTATCCTTGGACATATGCAAAGAGGTGGAAGCCCTTCATGCAAGGACCGTGTATACGCTACAATCATGGGCGCTATGGCAGTTGATTTACTCTGCGAGGGCAAGTCAAACAGAGTTATTGCCCACAAGGATGGCAATTTCGTAGATTTCGATATCGACGAGGCACTTGCTATGAAGAAGAGTGTAGACGAGTACATGTACGATATCTCTAAATCTCTGGTTTAGTATCTAATATAGTTACGATAAATATGAATGCCCTTGTATCCGGCACATCAAATGCAGGTAATTGCGTGCATGTGCCGGTGCAGGGGCATTTATGCATTCGGAGAAAGACGAATGTTAATCATAAATGAGGGGCAAAATACTTTTTGACCCTCATATCATCAATATAGAAAGAGAAGAAAATGATTACAAGTGCATCAAACAAAAGCATAAAAAATGTGCAGGCTCTTTTAAGCAAGGCAAAGGAGCGGAAAAAGCAGGGCGTATTCGTGGTTGAGGGTCCAAAGATGAGCTTTGAGGCGCCATATGACTGGGTAAGTGCCGTATATATGTCTGAGTCATTTTTTAATGATGACAGGTTTAAGGAAGAGAAGAAGCGTTTCCTTGACAAAACAGAAATAGTGAGTGACTCGGTGTTTAAGAGCATGTCTGACACGCAGACTCCGCAGGGGGTGCTCGCTATAGTAAAGATGCCGCACTATGAGATAGATGAACTTTTTAAGGGCGACAAGACAGAGCTTCTTGTGCTTGAGAGTATACAGGATCCGGGAAACTTAGGCACTATGATCCGTACCGGTGAGGGTGCAGGTGTAAGCGGCATTATAATGAATCGCACAACAGTGGACATTTTTAATCCAAAGACTGTGCGCTCAACCATGGGCTCACTCTACCGTGTGCCGTTTTACATCACAGATGACCTTCCGGAGACTATAGAGTATGCAAAGTCAAAGGGAGTTTCTCTCTACGCAGCTCATTTAAAGGGTAAGTGCTCTTATGACAGACCGGACTACACCGGAGCCTGTGGCTTTATGATAGGAAATGAGGGCAATGGATTATCAGATGAGATAGCTGACATGGCGGACACATATATCCGCATCCCTATGGAGGGAGCTGTGGAGTCGCTTAATGCCGCAATATCAGCCACTTTGCTCATGTATGAGTGCAATCGTCAGAGAAGACTTTTGGGAGAATAATATGCGTATTTGGTTTAAGATTTATACTGACACGCACCTGATGCGTGATATTACAATAGAAAATGACAGTGACGACACACGTACACACAAGATTTTTAAGGCTCTTGAGGATGCCTGCCTTGCTTTTGACCTGGGAAAGCCCATCTGGCTTGACAGCAATGTAAGTGATTTCAAGAGGCATGGAAAGACACGCTTTACGAAGGATAATTTTGTGGAGGATATCGACTTTGATTTTCTCGAGATGCACATCATCGAGGAGGATTAATGCCTCATTATGGATATGATGAGTTATTATTGATATAAGGACGGTCCGCACACTGCAGGCACGGAGCGGCACACAAGTACTCTCTCGTTCGCTACGCTACGCCATTAAGAATCTGTAGGAATTATGCCTTTTGGTTTTCGATGCTCGACGAAACCGGCTTTTATGCGCCGTCCATGGCGCATAACGCCTTGCCCCGGCGTCCATGCCGGTGCATTTCTGGTTGTGAAGCATAATTCAACAGATTCTAAATAGCTTCGCTATGCGCTTACGAGAGAGTACTTGTGTGCCGCCGTGCCTGTAGCGTGCGGACCTGTGCACATACAAAATAAACAACATATAAAATAACCCATATAAAATAACAAGAATAAAAAATATATAAATAATAGGTATAATTTGCCAATCATGCGAATAAATATGCTATAATTGATTAAGAGAGTCTGATAAATATACAGGCGAATAGATCACAGGGAGGTTTTTAATGGAACAAGAGTTTGCGGAGGGCATTGATAGCTGGGAGACTATGATGTTTCTATACAATTCTGCACTGAAAGAGGTCAATACTAAGCTCGAGATACTAAATGACGAGTTTGTTCACATACATAATTACAATCCGATAGAGTACATAAAGTCGCGTATCAAGACTCCTGAAAGCATAGTTAAGAAGCTCAAAAAGGGTGGCTACGAGAGCACCATAGAGAATATGGTCACATATGTAAAGGACATAGCGGGCATCAGAATCGTGTGCTCGTTCACATCTGATATATACCGGCTTGCTGAGATGATTGGCAGGCAGAATGATTTGACCGTCATATCGGTAAAGGACTATATGAAGCATCCGAAGGCGAGCGGCTACAAGAGCTACCACATGATTGTTTCGGTGCCTATTTTTCTTTCAAACAAGGTGGTTGACACAAAGGTTGAGATACAGATTCGTACAATAGCTATGGATTTTTGGGCAAGCCTTGAGCACAAGATATATTACAAGTTCGAGGGCAATGCACCTGAGTATATCAGCCGCGATCTGCGTGAGTGTGCAGGTATCGTAGGACAGCTTGATGCAAAGATGCTTTCGCTTAATGAGGCAATCCTTGAGGCCAAGGAGAAGCAGGAGCATGAGAGGGAGGAGAAAATACGAGAAGATGAACATCATTAATGTCGAAAATATAACAAAGTCATATACTGGAAGGAAGCTTTTTTCTAAAGCTTCCTTTTATGTGCAGGAAAACGAAAAAATCGGTATCATAGGTATAAATGGTACAGGAAAGTCTACACTTTTAAAGATTGTGGCTGGTGATGAAGAGCCTGATGAGGGAACTGTCACCACAGCAAATCATATAGTGATAAACTATCTGCCGCAGAATCCGGAGTTTGACCCGGACGAGACAGCTCTTGAGCATGTGATGAGCCGTGTGGTTACCTCGCAGCTGGATGAGGACATGCGCTGGAGTATAGAAAGTGATGCAAAGTCACTTCTTATGAAGCTTGATATCACAGATATGACGCAAAAGACCGGTGAGCTTTCAGGAGGGCAGAGAAAGAGGCTTGCGCTTGCAACAGTCGTACTTAAGCCGTGTGATGTACTCATATTGGACGAGCCGACCAACCACTTAGACTACGAGATGGTGGAGTGGCTTGAGGATTATCTGCGCCGTTTCAGGGGTGCAATCATCATGATTACGCATGACCGCTATTTTCTAGACAGTGTCTGTAACAGAATCGTGGAGGTGGACAAGGGACAGACCTACAGCTATGATACAAACTACTCGGGCTTTCTTGAGCTTAAGGCAGCCAGAGAGGAGAGTGAGAGGGCAAGTGAGCGCAAGCGTCAGTCCATCCTTAGAAAAGAAATAGAGTGGATGCAGCGCGGAGCAAGAGCTCGTTCCACAAAGCAGAAGGCACACATACAAAGATATGAGGCTTTGCGAGACCAAAAAGGACCGCAGACAGACGGAAAAGTTGAACTTTCATCGGTTTCATCGCGTATGGGAAGGACAACCATAGAGCTTCATGATATTTCAAAGGCATACGGAGATATCGTCTGTGTAAAGGATTTTACGTATATTTTCCTGAAAAATGACCGTATCGGTTTTGTAGGCAAAAACGGCTGTGGAAAGTCCACACTCATGAAGATAATCGCCGGTTTTATCGAGCCTGATTCAGGTGAGGTAGAGATAGGACAGACGATAAAGATAGGATATTTCGGTCAGGAAGTGGATATAGAGCCTGAGCTTCGAGTGATAGACTATGTGAAAGAAGCTGCAGAGTTTGTGCGCACGGCAGACGGACTTGTGTCAGCATCTGCCATGCTCGAGCGGTTTTTATTCCCACCGGAGCAGCAGTACAGCCCGGTAGGCAAGCTCTCGGGGGGAGAGAAGAGAAGACTCTATCTGCTTCGTGTGCTGATGAGCGCACCGAATGTATTGATACTTGACGAGCCGACCAATGACCTGGATGTCGAGACACTGGCTATTTTAGAGGATTATCTGGATGGCTATGACGGAATAGTCATCACGGTATCCCATGACAGGTATTTCCTTGACAGGATTGCAAAGCGTATTTTTGCATTTGAGGGAGCCGGAAAAATCGTACAGTATGAGGGCGGATACACCGACTATATGAATAAACGTCCACAGCCTGCATCAGGAAAAACCGTATCGGAAAATGCATCATCCACAGGAGCATCCGCTTCAGGAGCACAGGGAAATACTGCATCAGATGGTACAGACTCAAAAGAAGCCCGGAAGAAGAAATCCATGGAAACCTGGGGGCATGAGAAAAAGCTCAAATTTACCTACAAAGAGCAAAAAGAGTACGAGACGATAGAGGCTGACATAGAAAAGCTGGAAAACAGGCTTTCTGAGATAGATGATGAGATGGTAAAGAATGCCACTAACTTTGGTAAGTTAAACGAACTCACAAAGGAAAAGGAAGACCTCGAGGGGCAGCTGATGGAGAAAATGGAGCGTTGGGAGTATCTCGAGGATCTGGCGCAGAAAATTGCAAATTTGACAACTTCTTGACTTTTATTCCTTACACTATACCCTGTAAGGAGGAATTACAATGGCATACAAAATATTAATAGTAGATGATGAAAAAATGATGACGGAGCTACTTTCGGATCACCTGAGGGATTGTGGTTATGATACGATAACAGCAAATTGCAGCAGACAGGCTGTGGAAATGTTACCTAAGCAGCCCGATCTTATCATTTTGGATATTAACATGCCGGATATGAACGGTTTAGAACTGTGTAAAAATATACGAAGCCACATTAATTGTCCGATAATATTTGTTACTGCGCGGATCAGTGAGCAGGATAAAATAAACGGACTGCAATATGGTGGTGATGATTACATCACAAAACCCTTCAGTCTGAATGAGCTGACTGCAAGAGTTGCAGCACATTTGCGACGTGATGAGCGAAACAAAGGACGTACTGCGGTTCTTACATCTAATAATCTGATAGTCAATCTTTCGGAGAGAGCGGTATTTTATGGTGATACTGTCGTTCCATTTTCAAAGAGGGAATTTGATATTATAGAATTTCTTATGACAAATGCGAATCAGGTGTTTGACAAAGAGCGTATCTATGAAGCTGTGTGGGGATATGATGCCGAGGGAGACAGCAATGTCATAAAGGAGCACATACGCAAGATACGTGGAAAATTAAATGAGATAACAGGGCAGGATTATATAGAAACGATCTGGGGTGTGGGTTACAAATGGAAACGTTTATAAAAAAATTAAACAATTTATCTCTGCGCAAATATTTTGTGGTAAGTGTTCTTGCAACTCTTGTAATAATAGTCCTGCTCTCATTATTTACAATCTGGGGCTGCATGTCATTTCGAAAATATCTGCTGCCGGATTCAAACAATGTTTTTCTTAAGGTTTACCGGACATATGAGGATGGAAGTGAAGTGTCTTATTCCGTCAGGGTTAAGGTTGGAGAAGAGGGAGCAGAGTTGCCTGTTATTACGGCAGATGATAAGGCTGCAAAGAAATCTGTAGAAACAAGATATGCAATACAGCGCATTGAAAACAGCGTAGACTCATTATCTCCCAAAAGAAAAATGGCATATCATTTTTGTGGTGCTGCTATGGTAGTGATTCCCATTATATTCTCAATAGCTGGTATATTGTTATGCGGATTTTTCTTTTACAGGAGTAAGCTTCTACTGCCGCTTGGGATGTTGTCAGAAGCAACACAGCAGATATTAGATCAAAATCTGGATTTTAATTTGCGCTATGACAGTGAGGACGAAATGGGAGTGTTGTGCAGCTCATTCGAGCAGATGAGACTTAAGCTCAGTGAGAATTACAGCGAAATGTGGAATATGCTTGAGGAAAGAAGACTATTGCAGGCGTCAATAGCTCATGATCTGCGAAATCCTATAGCTGTTATAGAGGGATATACTGAATATCTGCAGCTAAACCTTAAAAAAGGAAGGCTTAGTGAGCAGAGAATATTAAAAATTGCAGAAAACATAAATATGTCAGCTAAACGGCTGGATAATTATACTGAGTCGGTGCGCACCTTAAACCAAATGGAGGATATAGAGTTAAAAAGGCAAAAAATAAGTGTTTCGGATCTGCTTAGCGATATAGAGGATGACTTTAAAATCATAGCGCAAAAGAAAAATATTGATTTCAGGATAAGTACGTTACTTTCCAATGAAGAAATATGCATTGATATCTCTGTATTGTATCGTGTGCTTGAGAATGTTTTTAATAATGCAATGAGATATGCAAAGCAGTGTATAAATCTGGATGTTTCATTGAATGGTCAGAAGTTATTATTTGCTATTGTCGATGATGGGGATGGATTTTCGGATGAAACTCTTTTGGAACAAAGGAAGCTGCTTCTTGCAAAAGCTTCGGAGGATGGTCATCTGGGTATGGGACTTGCGATAAGCAGGATACTATGCAAAAAGCATGGCGGCAGTCTTGAAATAGGCAATAATGAAATGCATAATGCCGTTGTGAAAATAATATTTTTGGTTTGACTGATTTTTGACTTTTATATGATAAGGTCTCCTTGATAAAAACAAGGAGGTCTTTTTTTAATGGGAAAAATAACAGATATGGTTTTGATATTTACTCTGTGCTGTTCATTTTGTGCCTGCAGCACGGGTACAAATTGTAATAGCGCAACTGAGAAAGATAATGTACTGCACAAGGTAAAAAATGCAGAGCCAGGCAATTCGGGGAAAAGCGTAAATCAGCAGACAGCAGGACTTAAAATATTAAATGATACAGAAACCCTTGCAAGCTGTTATACAGATGCCGGATATTATTATCTGACAGAGGATGTTGAAGAACTTGAAAACGGTGAGTACGCTGCACACCTAATGTATATGGATTTTGCCACAAAACAGGAAATCTATTTGTGCAGCAATACAGGCTGTAAACACAATACACCGGACTGTCCGGCAGTATTTGTAATGGATGAATTTCCGATATGTACGAGTGGTATTTTTTCTTATGGGAATAAAATTTATGTGCTGAGTAAGGGAATGGATAATGAAGGCGCGGTTACGCAGGATTTTTATGATCCGGATGGACAGTTGGCTGAAACAGAAGCGTCACAGGCAGCACTTTATGAGATGGATACTGACGGAACAAACCGGCATAAGGTTTATAGCTTTGATGTGGGACTTACTGTGGAGGATACAGTACTCGGAAACAGTGAAGGGCTTTATTTTGTCACCAAAAAGCTGTCTGAGTCTACAGCGGAGGATAGCAGAAGTGTCACGACTTCATCGGGGAAAACGCTTTTATTCTGGGATGCGGATACCAAAAGTGCTAAGGAGATATGTAAGCTGGATTTTGATGATGGTATTACCAGAAAGATTATGGGCTGCCTTGATAATGCACTGGTATTAAGTGGTGTTGACTATGGAAAAGAGCTTACAACAGATGACTATACAATGAGTGATGATGACTGGAATGATATGTATAAAAATTCCACGGAGGTAATATCTACACTGGATTTAAGCAATCAAAAGCTAAGTGAAAAATATAGCATAGACAATCAGACATTGCATAGCATGGCAGTTGTGGACAATACACTATACGTGTCATATAAAGATACAGGAGAGATAAAAGCTGTAAATCTGGAAAATGGCGAAGAAAAACTGCTGTGTTCCTTTACACAGAATTATATCATGAATAAATTGGGTGATATTTTGTGCTGTCAGACATGGGATGCATCAGATGATCATACTTTTTATTTTGTTAATACAAAAACCGGTGAGATACAAAATTCACCGCTTGTAAATAAGGCTCTCGGATGGAATCTGGAATTTAAGGCAGAGAGCGGATCAAAAATTCTTGTCATATATGATTATGAATACACATCTTTGGGAGATGACTCTTATGATATTACCCAATACCGGTATGCACTTATAGAAAAGTCAGATCTGTATGCAGGAAACGGAATTTATGAGCCGATTAAAATGATTGGAAAGGGGTGTTAAAGGATGCTTTGTCTTAACAATATAGCTAAAAAGTATAAAGATAAAATTGCATTGGAGCATGTATCACTGGAACTTGACAACGGCATATATGGTCTGCTTGGTCCAAATGGAGCGGGAAAGTCCACACTCATGAACATAATAACCGGAAATATCAAGCCAAGTGACGGACAAGTACTCTGGGATGGACATGACATAAAAATACTTGGCTCAAAATATCGAAGTATTATTGGCTATGCACCTCAGCAGCAGGGCTTGTATGACACGTTTACAGGGAAACGATTTTTATCTTATATGGCGACATTAAAAGGAATACCTAAAAAGGATATGTCACGGGAAATAGACAGGGTATTGGAGTATGTGAACATGACAGAAGACGCTGACCGTGCGATAGGTACATATTCGGGTGGAATGAAGCAGCGTATCCTTATAGCGCAGGCTGTATTAGGAAATCCAAAGCTCATCGTACTGGATGAGCCGACAGTGGGGCTTGATCCAAAAGAACGGGTAAGGATAAGAGAGAGGATATCTGAGCTGGCTGGGGATAAAGTGATACTGGTTTCGACTCATGTTGTTTCGGATATTGAGCCGATTGCCGGTGAGGTCATATTGATAAAGTCAGGAAGTATCATTGACAAAGATACAGTCGGAAATCTTTGCAGTAAATATGGAAATGTAAATGGTCTTGAAGAACTTTATATGACGATATTTGAGGAGGCAAAGCCGGATGCATAGATTGATATTTTATGAGCTGGATAAAATATGGCGAAAACGCAGTTTTATTCTGTATATTTGTGTGCTTATGATCATAAACCTGTTCCTTCTGTGGTATATTAATACACCTGAACTTAAAGGAACTACAGAAGAAAACTATATTGATGAGCTTTATGAAGAACAGCAGAAGGTAGCCGGTTATAAGGAATATCTGAGATCAGTGCAGGAGAGTAAAGATAATTTAAGTAGTATATCCATATTCAAAAAGCAGGGACAAAACGATTACGCAGCAAGAAATATTGAAAAAAGTGCAAAAGATTATTCCGGGCTGTCGGGGAAAAATATACGGTGGATGCCGTCAAAGTCTCTTAAAATTTCAATGGAGAGTGTATGGACGGATCTGCTTTTGATATTGTCGGTTTTACTTTTTTCCGGAAACCTAATATTTGCAGAAAAAGATAAAAAGCTTTTTTATATAACAAGAAGTACAAAAAACGGTCGCTTGCAGAGTGGGATTGCAAAGATTGCGGCTTTATTCGTCCACTGCACAATTATAACTATCCTGTTTTACGGAATGAATCTGATTTATGCGGAAATCACTATAGGTTTTGGAGATCTGACGGCAGATATCCAGTCAGTTGCAATTTATATGGAAAGCAATCTGCAAATCAGCATCTTAGAATATATAATTTATTCTGTTCTGACAAAAGGTTTTGTATTTTTTGCCACGGGCACTGTCATTATGGCATTTTACATATTCGCAGACAGAATCGTCCTGCCGTATGTCACTGCTTTTTTACTCTATGGGATCAGCTATATAGCATATTTGACAATTCCGGCAGTGGAAAAATGGTCTGTATTCAAATACATTAATCTGATAGGAATACTGGAAACTCAAAAGCTTTATGGAAGCTATCTGAATTTTAATATAGGAGGGTATCCGGTTTCAAGACTGGTTTTAACCCGGTCAATAATCATTGATCTGGCAATATCCGGAATTACGCTATCCATTTTACTTTTTGTCTATGGAAGAAATTTTGAACTGGTAAAAAGCCGATCAAAGCATAAAAAACATTTTCATCCGCATATTTCATTGCTTTACCATGAGGGATATAAAATAATGATCACCAATAGAGCAGTAGTGGTGATCCTGCTGTTTGCAATATTGATTGGCTGGCAAATTATCGGAAAAGAATATAATCCGTCCGCGCAGGAGCAGTATTACAGGGACATTATGCTGCAGCTAGAAGGAAAAATGACAGATGAAAAGGAAGCACTCATTATATCAGAACAGGAAAAATATGATAAGGTATTTTCTGAAATCGAACGCATTGACAATATGACTGCAAATGGAAAAATAAGTGAAAATGCAGCAGATGGCTTAAAGGCAGAATTGTATGCGGTAACATTTTTCTATCCTGCTTTTGAGCGTGTGCAGCATCAATATCAGAGGATATGTGAAAATGGAGGCAGTTTTATTTATGATACAGGTTATCTGTATATGTTTGGGCTAAAGAATAACGATCTGCTTATAAATCTGTTCTTACTTTCATTGTGCGTGGTCGTGGCATTTGGCAATGTCATCCCTATGGAATATCAGTGTGGAGTGTGGTATTTACTTGGTGCGACAAAGGCGGGAAAAAAGAAGATAATATATAGAAAGGCTGCTGTATGTATCATGGCAGTAATGGGACTTTCAATCATTCCTGTAATATGCAGGTTTATTAATATATCAAAGACATATCCGATGCATGGGGCAAGGGCTGCCATAACAGATATACCTTATTTTGAACAATTACCGCCGGCACTTTCCATCCGGGCTTTTATCATATTATTGATTTTGGCACAGATGGGAGCGCTTATAGTTGTAGCGGCAGGAACGCTTGTTATATCATACTGGCGAAAAAACCATATCCAGTCGGTTTTCTTTTCGATACTTGTTTTTGTTGTACCGCTTATCCTTAAAATATCAGGCATTGGATTTGCAGGATGGTTTTCTGTCTTTCCATTGTATTCATGGACAACACTTATTGGTGCTTAGGCTTTAACAGATTAAACAAACTCTGCGGTATGCCAAACCCGAATATGATACCGAGCACTATGGCACCCGCCACCTCAAAGGTTTCAATACCCTTTGAGGAGGAAAGTGCTCTGTCATTCGTAAAAAGATAATATGCCGTGTAAAAAATTCCTGCTCCCGGCACAAGAGGAAAGATACCGGAAAGCAGATAAACTGTCACAGGCATAGAGCGTGCCGCAGCAAAAATGCGCGCCATTATCGTAAGGCACAGTGTCGCGACAAGCGATGGAAACACAGCACCCATATCAAACTGAACCATTATATAGTAGATGATCCATCCAAGCGCTCCTGTAAAACCGCAGTAAAACAGCTCCTTTTTTGGAGCGGAAAAAATAACTGCAAACGATAATGTGGCAAAGAGAGCCACAATAAATTGTATTATAAACTCCATAGCTTAAAGCCCTCCAATATATTTCATCACAACAAACGGCAGACATGCTCCCACAGCAACACACACGGCTGTAATCAGTGCATCGAGCAGATGTATCGTACCGGACAGATAATCCCCGTTATAGATATCTCTGATAGATGTAGTAAATGCTATTCCCGGAACGAGCGGCATGATAGCTCCTATAATGATTTTATCAGGTAAAAGAGAAAGCCCTGTAAGTGTACTTGCAGTGGCAAGCAGTGTCACAAAAAGACTGGCAAGGATATTGGTTATAATCCTTGTGAACTTATATTTTTTAAGACCAAACAAAAGCACCTGCTCCAGTGAGCCTATAACAAATGCAAAAACAAAGTCAAGCCAGCTTCCGCCAAAAAGATAGCAGAAGCAGGCACTTCCAAGCCCACAGAAGAAAATCTGTGCGCTTTTTTTGTATTTGGGGATATTTTTGCACTGCTCAAGCCTGTCCCATGAGTCGATCAGGGAGATTTTCTGGTCACATATGTCCCTTGCGAGCTGGTTTAACGCGCTGATCTTTGCCAGATTGACAGCACCAAGCGGTACGTGGCGCACGATGCTGCAGGCATCCTCCTTGTTCTCATTCGCGCTTGCAAATATTCCGTTTGACAGCACATATACGTCAAATTCCTCCACCTCATATGAACTTAGTATATGAACTACAGTGTCTTCCACTCTGTAGATTTCTGCACCGTTTCTGAGCATACAATCGCCAATTTCAACGGCGAGAGTCAGTATTTCCTTAGTGTATGCCATTTGTTACCTCACTTTATAAATTGATATTCATGCGAATGCTGATATTGCTTGTTGTTGATTTAGCCATGATAAAGTTCATCCCTTAAATTAATTATGTTTATTATATGATGATTGCGCTAAAGAAACAATATATCGCACGAAAAATATTGATTTAATTACATGTGTGTATTTTGTGTATAAAATCAAAATAAATGGAAATTATATACATATAAATATTAATCGAAGGGAGCATGAAAATGCCTGAGCATACTGATACCCCAAAAGAAAAAATTCTCGTGTATATACGCGCAGAACAGCAGAAAACACTTCACCGCAGGCAGGTCTGCATCAATGACATAGCAAGTGTGTATTGTAAATATTCGCGCTATGAGGGACAGATAAAGGGAATGATCGTGGATAAGATACGAGGTAAAAAGAGCGTGATATCTGTAATGAAAATAATAGAGCAAATCACGGAAATCTATGATGATGCACAGGTTATAAGCATTGGTGAGCCGGAGGTACTTGTAGAGTATGACGACAACAGCAAAAATAAGATTCTTGAAGCACTAAAGGTAGTGGCGGTGTGCATACTCATATTTTTCGGTTCGGCATTTACAATCATGGCTTTCAATAATGATATTTCGATATCAGGTGTGTTTGAACATTTCTATAAGCAGATAATGGGTGTGGACAAGCCACAGGTGTCGGTGCTTGAGGTGTTTTACTGTATTGGTCTGGCGGTTGGAATCATACTGTTTTTTAATCATATTGGAAAGCGTAAGCTATCCGACGATGTCACACCGATTCAGGTGGAGATGGATAAGCATAACAAGGATACGTGGAATACAATAATAGACAAGGTAAAGGAAAAGCAGGATGTTTGAATATATATTGCGTGAAATATTTTTGTCAGTGATAGCGTTTTTAGCAGGGGCAGGAGTGTCAGCCGGTGTATTTGCATTCGTGCTCGTGATAGGAGTGGTGCCGCGCATACTTCGGTGCAGCAGGATAGAAAATATAATACTTATAGAAAATGTCATGATATGTGGTGTGGTGGCAGGTAATATATCATCAGTGCTTGATACGGCATATAATCTGGGCTTTGCAAATATGCCCAAAGTACCTGTAAGCAATATCTGTGGGAATATAATTATTGCAATATATGGATTGTGTGTCGGCATATTTGTCGGCTGTATTGCAGTTGCACTCGCAGAAATACTGCACACATTCCCTATTATATATAAGCGCATGAAGCTTCGCGCCGGTCTTGGGATTATAGTGATTTCTATGGCTATTGGAAAGGCACTGGGAGCACTTTATTATTTCCTGACGGGATTTGTTGCCACTTCATAGGACTCTCTTAAGTTATCTTTAGCTATATCATGTTATACTCTTGAAACAAAAAGCAAATAGGGTATAATGGAAATAACTTGGACTTAGAGGTATTCCAGCTAACTCGGAAAGGAAATAATATGATTACATCAATAGCCAGACAAAGCATCATACTCAAATGCTTACGCCAAAAATCAGTGCTTGTAAGTAACTACGAGCTGTATTATACCGCAGGTCTTGCGAAGAAGTGCTTTGGAATCGCAGTCGATGCCGACATGGAGCCAAAGCAGCTTCTTGAGGAATTGCAAAAACACATTGATAAGGTCTCTACATCAGATGAGCAGGAGAAGTATCTCATACATCTTCTTGGCAACTATGAGCCTGATGATACTCATGATGAACAGACTGTGGAGCTGTTTCACATGGGAGAGACCGAGGAGCATATGTGGCAGGTCTCAATTACATAACAGCATCCTTTAGAGAAGAAATAAAGACATGGGAAGAACATCACCAGCAGTCTAAATGCCGCCGTAGAGCTTGCTCTGCGGCGGCATTTTCGTATTCCGGGTCATATTTGAAGCAGTATAGAGGCCTGTCTGGTATCTCTAACCCATTGTAACCTCGACTGTAACATCGTGTCCGGTTCCGTTAATAGCCGGAATCATATTGCCATCAATAGTAGCGCCATCCACGATGAGCTTTGTCACACCCTTTTGTACGTGGGCAGGATTTCTGACCGTAATGTGGTAAGTATTGCCACGGAACTTACGCTTAGCTGTAAAGCCGTCCATAGTGTCAGGAATACAAGGATCTATGATAAGACCATCGTAGTCAGGACGTATACCGAGGATGTACTGTGAGACATCGAGGAAGGTCCATGCAGCAGTACCTGTCAGCCAGCTGTTCTTTGCTTCACCAAAGTTAGGAGCGTCTTTTCCGGCAATCATCTGGCTGTATACATAAGGCTCGGTGCGATGAATCTCGCTGATATCCTCAATGTATGCAGGACAGGTTCGGGTGTATACCTGCCATGCTCTGTTTCCACGGCCGATAACAGTCTCAGCTATAGAAATCCAAGGATTGTTGTGGCAGAAGATGCCGGCATTCTCCTTGTATCCCGGTGGATAAGAAGAGATTTCACCAAGCTCCACATGATATCTGTGGTAAGGCGGCTGCAAGAGCACGATGCCATATTTAGTATCAAGATATTTTTCAACAGACTGCATTGCCTTAAGGCAGAGCCCTTCATCCTTTCCGATTTCAGCGATAACACAAAAGCCCTGTGGCTCAATAAAGATTTTTCCATCCTCACATTCCTTGGAACCAATCTTGTGCTTGTAGTGGTCGTATGCACGAAGATACCACTCGCCATCCCAGCCGGCATCCATGACGGTCTTTTCCATCTGTTCAATAGCCTTTTGAGCTGTATCAGCCTCGTCGCAAAGTCCCTTGTGTCTGCAGATTTTTACATAGTCTTTTCCATATTTTACAAACATGCCTGCGATAAAAACAGATTCGGCATTAGGTCCTTCAGATGGTCCAAAGGTCTGGAAGGACTCGCCAGGCTCCTCGGAGAAGCAGTTTAAGTTCAGACAATCGTTCCAGTCAGCACGTCCAATCTGTGGCAGACCATGAGGTCCGAGATGATTGATTGTATAGTTGAAGGAGCGGCGCAGATGCTCCATAAAGTCAGTTGCCTTTGAAGGATCGCTGTCGTATGGTGTTGACTCGTCAAGAATAGAGTAGTCGCCTGTCTCCTTGATGTAAGCAGCGGCAGCAGCGATAAGCCACAGAGGGTCATCGTTGAAGCCTGAGCCTATGTCAGCATTGCCCTTTTTGGTGAGAGGCTGGTACTGATGATAAGCAGAGCCATCCTCAAACTGTGTGGCTGCAATGTCGAGTATTCTCTCCCTGGCTCTGTCCGGAATCAGATGCACGAAGCCCAGCAGATCCTGGCATGAATCCCTAAAGCCCATGCCTCGTCCGATGCCTGATTCAAAATAAGAAGCAGAGCGGCTCATGTTAAATGTCACCATGCACTGATACTGATGCCATACATTTACCATGCGGTCAAGCTTTTCATCCGATGAAGAGATACTAAAGTGACCAAGCAGCTTATCCCAGTAAGCCTTAAGCTCTGCTAAAGCAGCGTCGGCTTTTTCGGTGGTGTCAAATCTTGCAAGGAGTGCATCGGCAGGAGCTCGGTTTATGATTCCGTCTTCAGCGCGTCCAACCCATTTTTCGTTCACAGGGTTTTCTACATATCCAAGTACAAATATATATGTTTTTTCTTCGCCCGGCTCAAGAGCTACCTTTAGGTGATGAGAGCCGACAGGAGCCCAGCCGCTTGCAACAGAGTTCTTAGACTGATCATTTACTACAACGGAAGGCGCGCTGTTTTCGCCGTAGGCACCTAAGAATGAATCCCTGTCTGTGTCAAATCCGTCAACAGAGGCATTTACAGCATATACAGCATAGTGATTGCGGCGTTCTCTGTATTCTGTCTTGTGGAAGAGCTGAGAGCCACCGGCGTGAATCTCAACCTCTCCGGTAGAGAAGTTACGCTGGAAGTTGGTCATGTCATCCATGGCATTCCACAGACAGAACTCTACATATGAGAAAACCGAAAAGTCTTTTTTCTTATCAGATGTGTTTTTTAATGTGAGCTTATTGATCTCGCAGGTAGAGCCCATAGGAACAAAGTCGGTAAGCTGAGCCATTAAGCCGTTTTTTACTCCTGTGAAAACAGAATAGCCCATGCCATGACGGCATTCGTATGAGTCAAGCTCGGTCTTAGAAGGCATCCAGCCCGGATTCCAGATTGTGTCGCCATCCTTTATATAGTAGTAGTGTCCGTTGCTGTCGTATGGCACGTTGTTGTAGCGGTATCTGGTGAGACGCAGAAGCTTTGCATCCTTATAGAAGCTGTAGCCACCGCAGGTATTTGATACCAGAGAAAAGAAATTCTCACATCCGAGGTAGTTGATCCATGGTAACGGAGTCCTTGGAGAGGTGATGACGTACTCTTTGTTTTGATCATCGAAGTGTCCAAATTTCATATATAAAATCTCCTTTTTTATTAAATATACGCAAACGTTTAAGCTGTTTATATATAGAAGTATATAATGCGAATATCTAAAAATCAAGCATAAAACAATAAAAAATAATGCTTTTATGACATATATACAAAGAAAACTGCATATTATAGTTAAAAATGCTGATGAGATAATATCACTTAAGTAATTATAATTGTATAATAATTAAGATCAAAGGCGTAATCGTTTTAAATACATAACATAACACTATACAAAATGCATAATAAAAGATAATAAAAAGTGTTAAAAATGTTGAAAATGTAAATTAGGGGTTGCAATAATAATGAATTGTGGTATAGTGAAGATACGAAAACGATTAAGAAACCGATTCGAAATGAGGAAACGATATGGTATCACTGAAAGACATAGCACAAAGATGTGGTGTTTCGACAGCGACAGTAAGCAAGGCATTACATGACCAGAAGGATATTGGCGCTGAGACCAAAAACAGAATAAAGAAGATAGCTAAGGAAATGGGATATCTTCCTAATGCTGCGGCCAGAGTTCTTAAGACAAACGAGTCGAACAACATCGGAGTACTGTATTTCGATGAGGCGGCGATGGGGCTTACGCATGAGTATTTTGCCGGAGTGCTAAACGGAATCAAGGCACAGGCTGAGATGCTTGGATATGATATTACATTTATCAATACAAGTCCGGTCGGAAAAAAATTATCATACCTGGAGCACTGTAAGTACAGAAATTTCGATGGAGTCGTAATCGTATGTGCAAGGTTTCAGGACAATGAGGTGCAGGAACTGATGAGCAGCGACATACCGGTGGTCACAATTGACTACGTACACTATAGCTGTTCGGCAGTATGTTCCAACAATGTAAAGTGTATGGGCGAGCTGCTTGATTACATAATAAGCATGGGACATAAGAAAATCGCTTACATACATGGACAGGATTTTTCGAGTGTTACACGTGACAGGCTGGCAGCATATTACAGGGCACTTGAGAAGCATGGAATAGATATTCCTGAGGAGTATGTCAGGGAAGCAAGGTATCTGGAAACAGAGGATGTTGCAAATCAGACAGAATATTTACTCGATTTACCTGACAAACCTACATGTATCATCTATCCGGATGACACGGCGGCAATCGGAGGCATCAATGTTATAAGAAGCAGAGACCTTAGGATTCCGGAGGATATATCCATAGCAGGATACGATGGCACAAGAGTTTCACAGATGCTAAGCCCGAAGCTCACCACTATCAGACAGGACACTGACAAGATAGGCAGGGAAGCAGCGGACAGATTGATAAGCATCATTAAAAAGCCTAAAACAGCACTTGTGGAGAGAGCTGTTGTTGAAGGAATTTTGCTGGAGGGGGAGTCCGTAGGCAGAATTTAATATATTTTACTACTTTTTTACTAACATTTACTAACAGGTTTAAACCTGAAGCGAGAAGGAGGATTTTCTATGAAAAAGAAACTCGTAAGCGCATTACTTTGCGCAACAATGGCAGCATCATTACTGGCAGGCTGTGGTAGCGGAAATACATCCGACACAGGAAGCTCTGATAAGAAGGGCGATGCAAAAACTGAAGTGACAAACGATGGCAAGACACTCAACATCTATTGCTGGAATGAAGAGTTTCAGAGCCGTCTCACAGACCACTATCCTGATTATAAGAAGGTGGATGCGACACATGGTAAAATCGGAGATATCGATGTAGTCTGGAACATTACACCTAGTGAGAACAATGCGTACCAGAACAACCTTGATGAGACACTTTTGAAGCAGGCTGATGCATCTGCAGATGACAAGATCGATCTATTCCTGGTAGAGGCTGATTACGCACCTAAGTATGTAGATTCTGATTACACAATGCCAATCAAGGATTTAGGAATCACAGACAGCGATATCTCTAAGCAGTACAAGTACACACAGGATGTCGTTACTGACTCAGATGGCAACCTAAAGGGTCTTTCATGGCAGGGCTGCCCAGGTGTTCTCTTCTACAACAGAGCAGCAGCAAAAGAGGTACTTGGAACAGATGATCCGGATGAGGTTCAGAAGTCAGTATCTGACTGGGATACCTTCAATGCTACAGCTGAGAAGATGAAAGCAGCAGGCTACAAGATGACATCTACAGCAAACGATACATACCGTGTATACTCTAACAACGTTTCAAAGAAATGGGTAAGCGATGACAAAAAGATCCAGATTGATGACAACATCATGAAGTGGGTTGATGATTCTAAGAAGCTTGTAGACGCAGGCGAGACAGGAACAGCAGATCTTTGGTCAGATGACTGGAAGAAGGGCTTCTATCCGGAAGGAAAGGTATTCTCATACTTTGGACCTGCATGGTTAGTAAACTTCTCAATGGCAGCAGATGAGTCAGGTTCTATCGGAAATCAGGGCGGCTGGGGTGCAGCTCAGGGACCACAGGGCTTCTTCTGGGGCGGTACATGGATCTGTGCAGCAGAGGGAACAGACAATGCTGACCTTGTAAAGGATATCATGCTCAAGATGACAACAGATGATGACATCATGAAGGATATCGTTGTTAAGGATGATGATTTCGTAAACAACAGCACAGTTATGGATGGTCTTGCAGACGGAACAATCATGGGCAAGGACGACAAGCCTTACACAAGTACAATACTTGGTGGACAGAATCCATTACCAATGTATATAGCAGGTGTTAAGACTCTCGACTTAAGCAACCTTTCAGCATATGACCAGGGCTGCAACGAGGAATTCCAGAAGGCTATGAAGGATTACTTCGAAGGAAACTGCGATAAGGATACAGCTATTGAGACCTTCAAGAAGGCAGTTGTTGAGAAATATCCTGACCTTTCAGAATAAGATAGTTTTTGAATTGACTATAGGGCTAACAATATAAAATAATAAATACCCTGTCTGCCTTGCGTAAGCAGGCAGGCGGGGTAATATTTTTAAAATCAATAAAATCAGTTAACAGCATTACATAACCATTGACTACAATACCAGTTGGGAGGTAGGTATTATGAGAAAGAGTGGAGGTAAAGCGGTCAGATATAACAAATGGGGCTATATCTTTCTGATTCCGTTTATCGTTGTATACGTAGTATTTCAGCTGGTACCGTTAATCACTACCATTTACAACAGCTTTTTTGAAAATTATATGTCCGGTCTTACACAGATAGGACCAAATTTCGTTGGATTTGAAAACTATGAAAAATTGTTCACATCCGGTGATATCTGGCAGTATTTCAAGAACACAATGGTTCTTTGGATCATGTGCTTCATACCGCAGATATTTTTATCACTGCTCCTTGGAGCATGGTTTTCGGATGTCAGCTTAAAGCTCAAGGGAACAAGATTTTTTAAAACAGTTATATATCTGCCGAATCTTATTATGGCTTCAGCTTTTTCACTGTTATTCTTTACATTGTTTGCTGATGGGGGACCGATAAACAATCTGCTTATACAGATAGGCTTCATCTCAGAGCCGTACAAGTTCCTGTCGCATGTTGGCAGTACAAGAGGACTCATCGCTTTGATGAACTGTCTGATGTGGTTTGGTAATACAACCATCCTGCTTATGGCAGGTATGCTTGGAATCGATACATCACTTTTTGAGGCAGCAGAGGTGGACGGAGCAACATCCACACAGGTGTTCTTTAAGATAACACTTCCGCTCCTTAGACCGATACTGATATATGTAATCATTACATCACTTATCGGTGGCTTACAGCTCTTTGATGTACCACAGATTTTGACAAACGGAACCGGTAATCCGGTCAGATCGAGCATGACACTTATCATGTACTTAAACAAACGTCTGTACAGTAAGGATTATGGAATGTCCGGTGCACTGTCAGTTATACTGTTTATCATCACAGCAATACTTAGTGTGGCGGTATTCAAGCTAAGCGGCAACGATGATAAGAGAAAGGAGTAGGTCGATATGGCAGCAAATGTAAACAAAAAAAAGAAAGGTATGGGAATCCATGCCAGACGTGCATTAGCATATATCGTGCTTGTGATAATCTCTTTCTTCTGTCTGTTCTGGTTCTACGTAATGATAATAAATGCAACCAGATCAAACGGAGAGCTTCAGTCAGGATTTACGGCAATTCCGAGTACGCACCTGCTTGACAACTGGAATTCACTCTTACATGACACACTTCCGGTCATAAGAGGTATGTTTAACAGCCTTTTTGTAGCAGCCTGCAGTGCAGTACTGTGTGTATATTTTTCGACAATGACAGCATATGCCATACATGCATATGAGTTCAAGGCAAAGAAATTCATTTCCACCTTTATACTTATGGTTATGATGATTCCTACACAGGTTACAGCTCTTGGATTTGTTAAATTGGTAACAGGCATGGGACTGATGGATTCGTTTATTCCACTTATAGTTCCGACAATTGCTTCACCTGTCACATATTTTTACATGAAGCAGTATATGGAGAGCTCACTTCCATTGTCTCTGATTGAGGCAGCGAGAATTGACGGCTCCGGAGAGTTTAGGACGTTTAATCATATCGTGCTTCCGCTGATGAAGCCGGCAATAGCAGTACAGGCAATTTTCTCCTTTGTAAGCAGCTGGAACAATTACTTCACTCCGGCACTTATATTACACGAAAATAACAAGAAGACACTTCCAATCCTGTTAGCACAGCTTAGAAGTGCAGACTTCTTAAAGTTTGATATGGGAAAGGTATATATGATGATTACATTCTCTATCCTTCCTGTAATAGTTGTTTACCTTATTCTTTCAAAGCACATCGTAGGTGGTGTTGCCATGGGAAGTGTGAAGGGCTGATACAGACCATTAACTAAAACTATTTTCTTTTATATTTTTCCCTTCATCTTAAAAGGACCGCTCATCCGGGCGGTCCTTTTTTGCGAGCAAAATGGCAGACGTTTTGTTTATCCCCTCTTGACAGAATACGTTATACTATAAGTATGAACGATAAGAAACAAGGAATAATATATATCATAATGGCAGGATTCTTTTTTGCCCTGATGACATTTTTTGTGAGGATGTCGGGAAATTTGCCGACCATGCAGAAGGCCTTTTTCAGGAATGCGGTAGCAGCTGTTATCTTACTTGCAAAAAGTGATGAAGGCTTTAAAATAAAAAAGGATAGCTGGAAGGGGCTTTTTCTGCGAAGCTTTTTTGGAACAACAGGGCTTATATGCAATTTCTATGCAGTTGACCATCTGACCATCGCAGATGCCAATATTCTAAACAAATTGTCACCGTTTTTTGCCATAATCATGTCATATTTTGTGCTTAAGGAGAAAGCAAACAAGACAGAGTGGCTGTGCGTGGTAACGGCGTTTATAGGTGCTGTTTTTGTGGTGAAGCCATCTATGAATGTGCAGTTTTTTAATGCCATGATTGGTGTAATAGGAGGTTTTGGCGCAGGTGTAGCGTATACATTTGTGCGAAAGCTCGGTAAGCAGGGAGAGAGAGGACCTGTGATAGTCATGTGCTTTTCGGTATTTTCATGTATAGTGACGGCTCCGTTTCTGCTTGTCGGAGCAAAGCCTATGAGTGTATATCAGATTGTCATGCTGCTTTTGGCAGGAGCTGCCGCTACAGGCGGACAGCTTTCAATCACAAAGGCATACACCAAGGCACCTGCAAAGGAGATATCGGTGTTCGACTATTCGCAGGTTATCTTTGCCGCTCTGCTGGGCTTTGTCTTTTTACAACAGATACCGGACTATCTAAGTGTGATAGGATATGTTATAATAATAGGCAGTGCAATTTTTAAATGGAACTATAATCTCAGACAAGAGGAAAAAGTATGAACTACGCAGGAATAAAATATTGTGACATTGCAAACGGACTGGGCTGCCGCACTGTGCTTTTTGTATCAGGCTGCAGAAATCACTGTAAGGGCTGCTTTCAGCCGCAGACATGGGAATTTGACTATGGAGAGCCGTTTGATGAACAGATACAAAACGAGATACTCGACTCGCTTAAGCCTTCCTATGTGCAGGGAATTACCCTTTTAGGCGGTGATCCTTTTGAGGAGGAGAATCAGGAGGCACTTGTGCCGTTTATGAGAAGAGTTAAGGAGCGCTATCCCAATAAGGATGTGTGGGCTTACACAGGCTATCTGTACGAAGAACTGTTAGAAAACGGACGCAAGCATACAGAGTATACGGATGAGCTTTTATCTATGATAGATGTCCTGGTAGATGGTCCGTTTATAGAGGAACAGAAGGATATCACGCTCAAATTCAAGGGCTCTGTAAACCAGCGTGTGATAGACATGGAAAAGACAAGAGCGACAGGAGAGGTGTCCATACTGGAATTTACGAAAATATGATTAGAGGATTTGAAATGAAGAAAAAATGCGACAAATTATTAGGAATACTGTGCTATGCGCTTGGAATTTTAGCGGCGCTTTATGTGGGAGGTTATCTTATGCTGATTAAGCCTATTCATGTGATTATCATAGCATTTGGCAATGATATGCTGACACTTCCACTCTTGCTTGAGAGTATCATAAAGATAGCATTTTCTACGACATTTGCAGGGCTTGTGTGGTGCATCGGATACATAGGCTACAACTTTTTTAAGGGAAATGAGGACCCTGACTGGGCGGCTATAGAAGCGCGCTTCAGAAATAAGCACAGTGATACAACAAACGAAGATTTACTGAAGGAGAGAGAAGTATGATAGTCCGTGTACCTGATTATTTTTCAGAGTTTAGCTGCATAGCCGGAGACTGCAAGGATAGCTGCTGTCTGGGCTGGGAAATTGATATTGATGAGGATTCATATGAGTATTATCAGACACTGCCCGGAGAGGTCGGAGAGCGTCTGAGAAAGGGCATGTATGAGACGGAGGATGGCGGGCACGGCATCCGTACAAATAATTGCGGGCGCTGCATTATGCTAAATGACAAGAATCTGTGTGATTTATACATAGCAGCTGGCGAGGCATCGCTTAGTGAGGTGTGCACCGATTTCCCAAGGTTTGGCATAGAGTACAGAAACGTGGAGCAGAAGTGCCTGAGCCTTGCGTGCGAGGAGGTCTGCCGTATATTTTTCAGCAAAACAAAGCCTGTTAAGTTTATAGAGCAGGAGCTTTTTGGCGACAGCGATGATGACCAGGGAGTCACAGAGGAAGAGGCAGCATTTTTTGAGGAGGTGCAGCGCGAGCTGATTGCCATACTCCAGGACAGGACAAAGCCAATCGGAGTACGCGTGGATGAGTACCTTGACAGGGCCAACGAGTACCAGAAGAAACTGAGCGAAAATGATGTTGAAAAGCATATAGACTGGCTTTCGTTTAATGATTTCTCATTTGAGCACTTTGATATCCGCTTCGGTATCATCAATGAGATGGAGCTTTTGCGCCAGGTATGGCAGGATTTCAAGGATGATATGCAGACAGTCCTCACAGAGGCTGATTATGAAAAACGCATGAAGGAGTACATGGCTAGCGGCGATTACCGTGAAAACGATATTGAGCAGCTTCTTGTATACTTTACCTTCAGATATATCATGAATGCCATCTATGACTCAAATATAATGGTTTATGCATATTTAAGCGTCATGTTTACCATGATAGTCAGGGATATGAATGCCACTCGCTTCTACAAAAACGGTGGCAGTTTCACCATAGAGGACCAGATGGAGGTGGCAAGGATCTTCTCCAAGGAAGTGGAGCATTCCGAGGAAAATGTGGAGGCCGCCAAGGAAGAAATCATCTGGGGATAGTTGATTTAGAGATTAAATATATAATTAAAAAACAGTATAATTTTTTAGTTTTTGATTTTAGATTTTTAGTTTTTGGTTTTTAGTTTTCAAAAGAAGCTTGCACAGAAATGTGCAGGCTCTTTTTTGTGAAATAACTAAAGGCTTCCACCATTATGCCATAAGCCTCATATTTTCCAGCTTATGGGCTGGTTTTTGGAGCTGTTTTAGGGATTTTTGCAGTTTCAGCTACTTTTTCTCGCAATTTTTCCGGCTTATGGGCTGGTTTTTGGAGCTGTTTTGTGGATTTTTGTAGTTACAGCTACTTTTTCTCGGCTTTTATCCGGCTTATGGGCTGAGTTTTTGGAGCTGTTTTGTGGATTTTTGCAGTTACAGCTACTTTTCACGTAATTATTCCGGTTTATGGGCTGAATTTTGGGAGCTGTTTTAAAAGATTTAGGGATTACAGCTCCCCAAGGTCTGCCTACTATGCTATCAATCCCTTGTAAACCATAAATTGGTAACTTGAAAACTTCACATTTTCAAGGTACCAACCATTTTTTTATAAGGTGGTTTTGACCCTTAAATCATGTCATATAGACTTAAAAAATAATTCACAAAATTTCAAATGAAAAATTATCTATTATATCTAGGACCTTTAGTACTAAAAAGATTTCGCATATGTTACATAAAAATGAATAAATAGTAAAATTTACCAAAATTTTGTAAAGTAATTCTCTGTTTATCCCAATAGTCGAAAACCAACGAAAATATTATAATATAAGTACGAAAACGTGCGAAAGGGAATTTTCGTACAAACAAAATAAGAAAAGGAGAGGAAATATGAGAAAGTTAAAAGAACGCTTTCACAGGAAACATGGCATTGTAAGTCGTATCTTTAGTATGGTACTTGCACTTGCTATGATTGTGACCATGGTTCCAGCAATCGGTGGTGCAACCACTGCATATGCTGCGAGCCCGACAATCCGGTTGTATCTGGACAAACCAAGTACATGGAATACTCCGGTTGTCAATGTCTGGGCTACCGGTGCTACGGTAGATAACCATGATGCAGGAAATGCCACCATTACACAATGGGGTAATCAGGAAAAACCAAAGCTTGCATATGAGGACAGCACAAAACTCTATTATGTAGATGTACAGAGTAGTGAGTGGACAGGCTTTCAGTTTGTTGATGCAGGTTCTGATGAGAAGGCTGCACCGGAGATAAAGACAGAAGGAGCTGCAATTGAGCAGATTAAGACTTTTACTTCTGATACTAGCATCTATTGTTTATTGGATGACAATGGAAAATATCAGTGGTATAAGGATGCTTCAAAGAAGGAAACATTGATTCCAGAGTCTGTACCAACAGAATGTGACCTGACTATTAATTATAAGACCACATTAGGCGATGATGTTGCAGCATATATATATAAGGAGACCAATAAGCCGGCAGGTGAATGGCCGGGAAAAACCATGACTGCAACAGCAGGTCATGAAGGCTGGTATACAATGCATCTGACATTAGATAACAGTACAGATTATTCTCTTATCTTAAATGATGATGGACATGGAAACCAGTTAAAAGACGTAACTCTTTCTACAAAAGGAAAGGCAGAAGCAGAGTACTGGTTTGATGGTTCATTGTCAGAGACAAAACCTGCTGATTGGAAATATGTAACAACCATTCATTATCTTGCATCAGGAATGGGAAGTACTATTTACAATCATATGTGGGGAGCAGATGCCTCTGCAACAGGAGCTGGTGTTGGAAAAGAATGGCCGGGCGGACAGATTTCAGAAAATGCTGACCATTCAGGATGGTATGATGTAGTATATACACAGGATGTAAAACAGAATTTTAGTTGTATTTTTAATAATAACAATGGGACACAGACGGATAATATTGACGTCTCTGTAACATCAACAAGTACTGAACTCTGGGTTACCGGAACCAAAGCTGGTGGTGACACAACCGTATATAAAACAGCACCGGACAGTTGGGAGGCACCGGTTCCAGACCACACATTTACAATTTATTATTACAATGAAGATTTATCAACAGACACAGACCTAGGAAAAGTTGATATGTGGATGTGGAATGCCGGATTAAATGGATCATATGTTTTTGATGAAAAAGAATATGATGCTGAAAATAATGTGACATGGTTTAAAAAGACCATTACAGTTGCCGGCAGTAATGTAGGAAAAACAGTAGGATTAAAGGCACGTTATGACATAACACAGGGATGGGATGGCGGCTCTGATACCGCAGATCGTTCTTTTACAATAAGCGGTGATGAGAATGAAGTATTATATTATGTGGATGGTTCAGATCCGGTTCCTGAGAAACCGGTAATTAAACAAACGGAAAAGAGATACCTTGTATTGGATTATGAGAATCCGGGATTAAAAGAAAAAGATATTACACCACAGTTCTATACATGGACATCAGGATATGCTTCAGTATTAACCAATTTTACATATGTAGGTGGAGATAAATGGACAGTAACAATCCCAGCAAAACCATCCTGCACAAAGGTTGATTTTTGTATTGCATTAGATTCAACAGGTGACCCATGGATTAAAGATGGTGGAGACCATTCAGTCACATTCCCTTCTGACCAGAAGGTTATATATGCCAGCATGAAAGCCGGCAGTGAGCCAGAAATTGCTATGCCATATAATACTGGCTATGAAGTAGATGCAGAAAAACAGCAGGTATCATATTACTATCGTGATGATGCAGCATTTGTAGATGGAACCTTAAAGGATATGACTGTATCCGTTGACGTAAACGGAACAGAGTATCCAATGACATACAATGATACAACAAAGCGTTTTGAGTATGTAAAGAGCGGTTTAACAGATGGCAAAACACATTATCGTTACAAAGCAAATGGAACCTATGTTGTAGATGCATTCAATTCAAATAGTGAAAAATATAAAGAAGCAGATTACTCATATTTTGAATACTATAAATTAAATGCAACAGTTACAGCAGCAGTTATGAATAAATCTTTTAACTACAACGAAAATGATGTTGTTAAGTTTAAGGTTGAACAGGATGGTTCTGATACTAAAAAATTAGAAGTAGCTAGTGCTAGTATCGATGTTTCTTCTCTTGGCGGAAGCAATGCAATGCCGATTGAGCCGGAACTGCAGGCAGTTACCATTTCTGCAACAACAGATACAACATTAGGAATTAAGACATTACCAATTACTGTAACAGACCAGTACGGTAATAAATTCAGTACTACAGTGGATGTTGAAATTACAGACCGTGTGAAGGAAAACAAAAATGATTTCGACTGGGATGAATCTGTTGTCTACTTTATGGTGACAGACCGTTTCTTTGATGGTAATGAATCTAATAATACAGCAAGTGGTGCAGATACATATGGAAAAAACAACCCGGGACTGTATCATGGTGGAGATTTTGCAGGTGTAACAGCCAAGTTAAATTACTTACAGGATTTAGGAGTAAATACAATCTGGATTACACCGATTGTAGAGAATGTGAAAGGTGTAGCTGTGACAGATGAGGGTAAAGAAGATGTTCCTTATAATGCAGCATACCATGGATACTGGGCAAGTGATTTTACAAAGTTGAATCCTACAATGGGTACAACAGAAGAATTTGAAACTATGATTAGCGAAGCACATAAACGTGGCATGCGTATTATGGTTGATATTGTTGTAAACCATGCAGGATATGGTACAGAATCAACATTTGCTGATATGCTTAGGGATAAGAGTGTCAGTGAAGGAGATATTAAATCATGGCAGTCTGGTTTACCGGATTTTGCAACAGAGAATGCAGATGTCAGAGCAAAATTAGTAGAATGGCAGACATCATGGATGAAGGATTATGGAGTTGATTATTTCCGTGTAGATACTGTAAAGCATGTTGACAGCACAACATGGGCAGCACTTAAAAATTCTACAACAGAAGTAAATCCATCTTTCAAGATGATTGGAGAATATTATGGTGCAGGATATGCGTCAAATGGTAGTACCTTAGGTAGTGGTCAGATGGATGCAGACCTTGATTTCGATTTTAACGATCAGGCAACAAGCTTTGTAAGTGGCAATATTTCTTCTGTAGAGAAATTCCTTTCTGCAAGAAATTCAGCACTTAATAACGCATACATGACGGGGCAGTTCTTAAGCAGTCATGATGAAGATGGATTTAAGGCTTCCTTAATGAACGGAAAAAAATATACCGAGGATGAGGCAACATCAGCAGCGTTAGTTGCAGCTACCTTACAGCTTACTGCAAAGGGTATTCCGGTTATCTATTATGGTGAAGAAGTTGGCTTAAGCGGATTAAATAATTATCCATACCAGACTAATAGATATGACATGGATTTCTCACTGGCAACAGAGGACAATGTCACATATCAGCATTATAAGAATCTGCTGAGCATCCGTAATGCATACACAGATGTATTCACAAGAGGAAGCAGAACGGTTGTGGCAAGTTCTGATGAGGAAGGCTATGATGTAGTTTCAAGAACATATGGAGGAACAACCTTATATGTTGGTATGAATATCAAGGATGCCGCAAAAGAAGTAAAAGTTCCGGTTAATGCAAATGCAGGAGATACAGTTAAAAATCTTTATGATGGTAAAACATATACTGTTTCTTCTGATAAGACAGTAACAGTAAGCATTCCGGCAGCAAAGGACGGTGGAACAATCATTCTTGCTGAGGTGAAGAAAACAGAAGATCCGGGCAAGAAAGACCCAACACCAGAAGAGAAAGATGATAAGGATTCTGCTACAACACCGGCAGCAAAGGTTGACTGGTCTAAAGAGGTAGAAACAATCAAGAATGCTTCTGCAAAGGATACTATCGTTGTTAAGATGGATGAAACAGGAGTTATATCAAAGGATGCAATTGCAGCCATTAAGGGAACACAGAAGAAGCTTGTTCTTGATATGGGAGATGGAATCAAGTGGGTTATCAATGGTTCTGACGTGTCAAAGGTTCCTGCAAAGGATGTAAATATGTCAGTTACAGTTGACAGCAAAAAGATTCCTGAGGATGTTATTAAGGCAGCTAAGATTGAAAAGGATGCAAAGAAGGTAGTACAAATCAGTCTCGCACATGAAGGTGAGTTTGGATTCAAACCGGTTCTTTCAATCGACCTTGGAAAGACATATGCAGGAAAGTATGCTAACCTTTACTATTACAATACAAAGACAAAGGCTCTTGAGGGTCAGATGTCTGTAAAGATTGCAGATGATGGTTCAGCATTACTTAAATTCACTCATGCATCTGATTACGTTATTTCTATAACAGATCAGGCTGCTATTGATAACAAAAAAGCAGCTCCAAAGAGTGGCGATGACAATGAAGCAGCTACATATGTATGCTTACTTGGACTCGCAATGGTAGCAATCACAGCAGCTACATATCGCAAGAAAAGAGCTTGCAAATAAAACAGCTTTTAAACTAAACATTTTATAAACCTCTTAGATGCCGCACCTTCGGGTGCGGCATTTACTATAAATTGGGAAAGAAGTCATATTGCTATCATCGCTTTAAATACATTATAATAAGAAGAAAACAGCTAAGGCTGTCAAGGAGAAAAATATGAAAAGTACAGCGTTTGATATGGCTATGATGGCATACAGACAAAATGATATGGAGGGAGCATTCCGTCAATTTCTGCCACTGGCAGAGACTGGCGATGCAGATGCCATGAATATGGCTGCAAATATGTTTGAAAGAGGTCAGGGCACATACCGGGATCCCGGGCGCGCAGTGTTTTGGTGGAAGAAAGCAGTGGAGCTTGGAAATGTGGATGCACTTGCCGATTATGGTCATTATCTGGTCACCACCTTTTTTGATGGCAAGGAGCAGAAGCTTGGAGCAGGGTATCTGGTTACTGCAACGGAGCGTGGCAACAACAGAGCGGGAGAGAGCCTAGTGGAGTTTGCTCTTAAAAATAACGAGGCCGGAGTCAAAGTATACAGGACAGCAGCAGATTACTGCGACCGGGCTATTGACGCTGCGACAGATTCATATCTTCGCACACAGTATGTGCAGAAAAAGGGTATGCTTAAATATAAGCTAAAACAGCACAGACTTGGAAACAATTATGTATATCTGGCAGCGGTATTTTCGGCGATAGGAGCAGTATTTCTCATGATTGCATCAGTGGATTTGTTTCTTGAGCTGCATATGGAGTATTGCGATATGTTTAAGCTGTTTTCGTATAGTAAAATGATACCATGGGAGACAGATATAGCGATGTTCTTTGGTGCGATGCTTTTATTTACGCTTGGCAAGGTGACAAATAAGCTTCATGTGGCGAGCTTTTTGCAGCTTCTTGCATCGGTATTTGCGGTGGCAGTTGTTGCCATGCACTTTATCTGTGTGATAAATGATGGCAGAGCTTGGTATGACAAGTTGCTTTGGTATGTGGTACTTGTTGTCATTCCACTTATGCTCGGAAAGCTGTTGGGTGAGATACTGAGAAAGATTATCGGCATACAGTAAAATAATATTTCGATATGTAACAAAAGGAGAATGAACATGACTCTGCAACAATTAAAATACGTGGTGACAGTGGCAGAATGCGGCAATATAACAGAGGCTGCAAAGCAGCTTTTTGTCTCGCAGCCAACTGTGACAAGCGCTATACATGACCTGGAAAAAGAGATGCAGATAGTTATTTTCATCAGGACAAACAAGGGAGTGATATTATCAGAAGATGGTGAGAAATTCCTTGGTTATGCCAGGCAGGTGCTGGAGCAAGTGGATCTCATCGAGGGCATTTATAAGGATAATGTGGTGAGCAAGCCACACTTTGCGGTATCGTGTCAGCACTATTCCTTTGCGGTAAATGCATTTGTGGATGTAATCAGAAGGTTTGATGCATATCAGTATGATTTTACCATCAGGGAGGAACAGACTCACGAAATTATTGAGGATGTCACGAATTTAAAGAGTGAGCTGGGAGTCATATATCTAAGCTCCAAGAATACGGAGGTGCTTTCAAAGATGCTAAAGCGTAATGAACTCGAGTTCACAGAGCTTTTTACAGCCACACCGCATGTATTCATATGTGACAGTCACCCGCTTGCTTTGAAAAAGAGCATCACGATGGATGATTTGCAGGACTATCCGTACCTGACGTATGAGCAGGGAGAGTACAATTCACAGTACTTTTCGGAGGAGTTTGTCAGTACTCTTGACAGCAGAAAGAATATCAGGGTCAGAGACAGAGCTACACTTTTTAATCTGATAATTGGCTTAAATGGCTACACAGTGTGCTCAGGAGTGCTTTCTGCTGAGCTGAATGGAAAGAATATTATATCAAAGCCACTTGATGTGGAGGAGTATATGAGGATAGGCATTATCACCAGAAAGGGTGTGGTACTCTCGCGATATGCAAGGGAGTATATTGAAGCATTGAAGGCGCACTGTATGTGACCCGCACTACACCGAGAAAGTAGCAAGTTGCTGCCGGAATGCAGCAAATTAGCGGATTTCGAGGTGGAGTCAGATTACGGGAATGCGTAGCATGTAGTAATCTGATTAATCATAAATGAGGGTCAAAATACCTTTTGCCCCTTTAATTATAATATATAAGGTTTGAATATATACAAGCATTTGGTACAAGGAGAATAGCATGTACGACAGTATAATAATAGGAACAGGTCCTGCCGGACTGTCGGCAGCCCTGAATTTAAAAACATATAAAAAGGATTTTATCTGGTTTGGTTCGAAGAACCTAAGCGAAAAGGTGCAAAAGGCAGAGAAAATCACAAACTATCCCGGATTTCCACAGATAAGCGGACAGGAGCTGTTTGAACGCTTTGACGCTCATAGGAGAGCTGCGGGAATTGATATAACAGAAAAGACTGTGACTAATATCATGCCTGCAGGAAACGGCTTTATGGTGCTTGCAGACAATGAGATGTATGAGGCAAGGACTCTCATACTGTGCATGGGTGTGATGGCTGCAAAGCAGCTGGACAGGGAGGATGAGCTGCTTGGAAAAAGGCTCAGCTACTGTGCCACCTGTGATGGCATGTTTTACAAGGATAAGAGGATAGCTGTCATATGCAATGACAAAAAGTATGAGCATGAGGTAAAATATCTTGCGGATCTTGCGTCAGAGGTATTGTATTTCCCAGCCTATAATGACAGCGAAATAGAGCTTCCAAATGTAAAGATATCAAAGGATGCACCTATAGCATTAATCGGAGACTCATTTGTGGAAGGAATTACGCTTCGAAGTGGAAAGACTGAGAGCGTAGACGGAGTATTCTGCCTCAGGAACGCCATCGCACCATCAAAGCTTATGCCGCAGCTTGAAATAGAAAACGGACATATATTGGTGGATAGAGCCCAGCAGACAAATGTGGCAGGCTGCTTTGCGGCAGGAGACTGCACAGGCAGGCCATACCAGTATACGAAGGCTGTGGGAGAGGGGAATGTGGCAGCACACTCTTGTATACAGTATCTCAGTAAATCAGAAAAATAATATGGCAATGGCATAGAGGTTGGTTAAAGCATGTTAAAGGCAATTACAGCTAATTACAGCCACTTACCGTTGAGCAGATATTGGTTCCTCTCAGCTCCGACTGAGACAAACTGTATTTCATGTCTTAGCATGTCCTCAAGGAAGCTTATGTAGCGCTTAGCATTTACCGGCAGCTCATCATAAGACCTGCAATTTGATATATTGGTTTTCCACCCTGGCAGCATTTTGACTACCGGGGTATATTTTTCCAGATTTTCGGTGGGGTCAAAGACGTTTGTTACAGCGTTTTTATACTGATACCCTGTGATAACAGGAATCTGATCCATGATGCTTAGAACATCTAGCTTGGTCAGTGCGATTTTATCGGCATGCTGGCATTTTAGGCCATAGCGGCTTGCAACGGCATCAAATGGACCCACACGACGGGGTCTTCCGGTGGCAGCACCATATTCGCCCCCATACTTGCGGACCATTTCAGTCCATTCACCGTTCATAGCTTTTTCTGCGACAAATGGTCCGGCTCCGACACAGGTAGAGTATGCCTTTAGTACACCCACCACATGGTCTAATGAGGCACCGGGGATACCGGCACCTATAGGACCGTAAGCTGAGATGGTGGAGGAGCTTGAAGTATATGGGAAAATACCATAGTCTATATCCCTCATTGCACCAAGCTGTGCTTCAAGTACAACACGCTTTCCCTTTGATAGTGCATCCTCAAGGAATGCACCGGTATTTGTGATATAAGGTGCATATTTTGCAGCCTTCTGCCTGCACCATGACAAAAGAGCTGACAGAGACATAGGCTCCTGATGATAGCAGCCTGCAAGCTCAAGGTTTTTAGCTTCAAGCATGGTCTTAAGTCTGGCCTGTACATTCTCTTCGTCTAAGTGGAGTAAATCACCGAGACGGATTGTTTTTTTACGGTATTTATCGCTGTATGCATAGGCAATACCGCGTTTGGTAGAGCCGAAGGCTGCTCCGGACTTTGAAAGTCGCTCTTCCTCAAGCTCATCCTGTATTTTATGCCACGGCATTGAAATTGTGGCTCTTGTTGATAATTTCAGGTTTTTTGGTGAAACAGATACATCTTGTGTTCTGATCTGTGCAATTTCATTGGACAGATGGTTTAGGTCAATAACCATTCCGTCACCAAGCACACATACTACATCTGGGTGAAGTATTCCGGATGGAAGCAGATTTAAGACAAATTTTCCCTGTTTATTAACTACTGTGTGTCCGGCATTGTTACCACCCTGATAGCGGACTACGATATCCGCATGTTCTGCGAGAAGGTCGATGACACGACCCTTTCCCTCGTCTCCCCAGTTTATTCCTGTAACTGCTGTAAGCATGATGAATGCCTCCTTGTTTTTTGAGTTTAATATTTGGATGTTGGTGCAGAGCTTGTACTGTCCGGATTTTGAATGGTATAAAACAAGTCTGCTTATAATGTGTATGATTCTGTTACGTGCAATACCTAAACGTCTTATCAGTTAGTATTCTTGCAAAAATGAGTCCGAGCGGCAGTGCAATGATAATCATGATTGCTGATGCAAACCATGAAACAGCATCCGAAAGTGACATTATGCCGAAATTGTATATAGCCCGATACAGATAAAGTCCCGGAACCATTATGACTATGGATGGAACAGTAAGGGATATTCTCGGATATCCGTTGTTTTCCTTGATAAATGATGCGAGAAGTCCTGCTGTGAGAGCTCCGGCAAATGCGGCAGCAGGAGCCGGCATACCTGTCAGGTCTACCAGCTCAAGCCGCAGTGAATTTGCTATGGCACCTATAAGTGCGGCTGTTGCAGCCATGGGAGCAGGGCTGTTGAACATGATTGAGAATCCAAACACACCGAAGAAGCTCATTATAAGCCTCAGGATTAGATGTAGTACGGGGGTCAGATTCAAGTCTTCAAAGTCCATAGGCTGCAGTCGCAGAAGCAGTGCCATAATCCATGCAAACATCGTGGCTACCATGACTATTATTATTGCATAGGCAAGGCGTTCAAGACCGGAGCGCAAATCCAGCTTTGCAAGGTCGATTCCGCTTGTGATAAACGGAAATCCCGGAATGATAAAGAGCATGGAACAGATGTATCCGGCTTCATGAATTGATGGTACATTGAAAGCCATCTCTGCAATTTTTAAAAATGCCGCATATATGAAGCATGAGGCAGAAATTGATACCGCTATATTTAGGAACAAAGTAAAATGATGCTTTATAAGCTTTGTACGTATAAGATTTCCGATGCCGGCTGCTACAAATGCCAGTATCATTTCAATAGGACCTCCTCCGAGCAAAAATGTGAAGGCACAGCATGCTATAGCTGCTGCAAGTCCAAGCCTTGCAGGGGAGTAAATGGCATGAATCTGTTCAATCTCATCAAGTCGCCGGTGAATTTCTTCGCCAGTCAGGTGGGCTTCCTCCGTTGGAAAATTGTCGACAAACTGCTCCATGCGATAGAGCTTTGATGTGTTTACACCTGTGTTTGCTATGCTGAGTGACTGTGATATACAATCATTTCCGTCAAAGCAGTTAAACTCGATTGACATAAGTCCGACATCCACTGTACATGTGACACCAAGCACCTTTGAGAGCCGGTTCATGGAGGTTCTCACACGCCAGGCTCCTGTGCCGCAGGAGAGCATGATGAGGCCGACACGTCCGATTACAGAGGCTTTTTCAATCAGTCCCGCCTTATCTATGAGTATATTTCCATCCTGTCTGGCATAATCATGCCAGGGGATTTCCATATGATTTTTTTCCATGATATCTGTGTAGCTGTTATCTGCCATAAATTATCGCCTCGGCCTTTTGTACATGTTTTTCAAGATTTTTTAGGAAATGAGAGCTTCGAAGGAAAATACCAATTTCATCATACCGCTTATCATTTTCCACAAGCGAGTCCTGACCGTAAAAAACATATGCCATAGGAAGCTCCTTTTCAATCTGTATCATCAGATCCCATACGGCAGAGTAAGCCTCCGCCTCGGTCTCCTTGAGCTTTACGGTATCGGGAAGCTCACGTATCAGGAGTATTCCGTCATGCTTTACAATGACCTGCTGTGTGGGAGTCATATGCTCGGAATCATATGTGTGGCTGTAGCGGTAAGCCTGTGCATAGTAGATATCCTTTTTGTCTGGCATATCGTTGTATATCTCATGAAAATGTATATAGTTCTTGTCGTGAGATATGTGTTTATACTCGGGCAGCGGATTTCCGTGCTCATCGGTCATGATTATCGGATTTTGGTGTCCGTCGGCATTGAACCTGTACGGTATGATATATGAATTGCGCAGCAGATCAAATACGGTGTTGTTGCACAGGCACATAAGCAGTGCGGAAAGATCGCGGTTGGTATATGCATTGAAGAGAGCTTTAGCAAATTTTTCTGCCGGAAGTGATATATCAAATTCATCATTGTAAACCAGATTTTCATTGAAGGTTTCCATAAGCCTGTCACAGGCCCATGGATCATTTAATATCTTCTGAAACAGAATGTCTGCATGATCTTCTCTTGGAAACATTGTCTTTTCACTCATTTGAAACACGTCCTTTTCTTATATATATAATCAATATTTCTCTTTTGAGCATTTATGATTATACAATTATGATTATAATAAGTAAAAAGTATAATTGATATAATTGAAATATCATATTATTATATCATTAGTATCTGTGTATTATCGGAAAAATGACCGGTAAAACAATAATAAAAAGGAGGCTTTGAATATGGATATAAATTTTGAGTACTACAAGATATTTTATTATGTTGCAAAATACTGCAATTTCACAAAGGCTGCGAGGGCGCTCGGAAACAGCCAGCCAAATGTAACCCGAGCCATGAACAATTTAGAGCAGCAGATAAACAGCATACTTTTTATCAGAAATAACAGAGGTGTGCAGCTCACACCGGAGGGAGAGCGTTTGTACGCGCATGTATCTGCAGCGATGTCACAGATACTTGCGGCGGAGGAGGAGCTGTCAGACAGCACAGGACTGTCACACGGAAGCGTATCAATAGGAGCCAGTGAGACAGCTCTAAACATATATCTGCTTGACAGGCTAAAGACTTTTCACATGGCATATCCGGGTATTAGGCTTAAGATATATAATCACTCCACCCCACAGGCTATAAATGCCGTAAAAAACGGCATGATTGATTTTGCAGTGGTATCGACACCGGCTGAGGTGGAGGCCCCTCTTAAAATGATAAAGCTTGGTTCGTTTCAGGAGATTCTTGTGGGTGGCACCACTTTTACTGCGCTCGGAAGCCAGACTCTGTCATTAAATGAGCTGCATAATTATCCGCTTATCGGACTGGGGCGGGAGACTATGACATTTCAGTTTTTTAACAGAGTTTTTATGTCACACGGACTTGAATTTGTGCTTGATACAGAGACCGCAACGACAGACCAGATACTGCCACTTGTGAAAAGTGAGCTTGGTCTTGCCTTTATGCCAAAGCCGATGGCAGAGGCTGCGATAGCAAATCGTGAGATTGTAGAGATAGCTCTGGAGGAGGAGATACCACAGAGAAATATATGTATGGTATACGATATTCATCACCCGATCAGTGCGGCAGCAAGAGAGTTAAAGAAAGTTATATCAGACAGCCATAAGGTGTGATTGGCAGTCGGTGGGATATACATAGGTAACTGGCAGGTCACATATTGCAGCCGGTATGTTACACATTGGCAGGTTTGTAACTTACATCTCGTTTAATACTTTGTTAAAATATACTCAGGCAGATAAGTTATAAGAATTTATCGGCAGAGTTTTTTAGGAGTATTATTTAAAATTGGAAGGAGATTTTACACTATGGCTAACAGAATCATGTTAAACGAGACATCTTATCACGGATCAGGTGCAATCCAGGAGATTGCAACAGAGGCAAAGGCGCATGGCTTTAAAAAAGCACTGGTATGCTCTGACCCTGACTTAATCAAATTTGGAGTTACCGCAAAGGTAACAGATATCCTTGATAAGAACGGATTGGAATATGAGCTTTACTCGGAGATTAAGCCAAATCCAACAATCGACAACGTAAAGCATGGCGTAGAGACATTTAAGAAATCAGGAGCTGATTACCTCATTGCAATCGGAGGCGGCTCTTCTATGGATACATCAAAGGCAATCGGCATCATCATCGCAAACCCGGAGTTTGAGGATGTAAGAAGCTTAGAGGGTGTTGCACCTACAAAGAAGCCTTGTGTTCCTATCATCGCAGTACCTACAACAGCAGGAACAGCAGCAGAGGTTACAATCAACTATGTCATCACAGATGTAGAGAGAAAGAGAAAGTTTGTATGTGTGGACCCACATGACATGCCAATCATCGCAATCGTAGACCCAGACATGATGTCATCAATGCCAAAGGGACTTACAGCATCAACAGGTATGGACGCACTCACACATGCTATCGAGGGCTACACAACAAAGGCTGCCTGGGAGATGACAGACATGTTCCATCTCAAAGCAATAGAGATTATTGCAAGATCATTAAGAAGTGCAGTTGCCAATGAAAAAGAGGGACGTGAGGGTATGGCACTTGGAGAGTACATTGCCGGAATGGGATTCTCAAATGTAGGTCTTGGAATCGCTCATTCAATGGCTCATACACTCGGAGCTGTTTATGATACACCACACGGAGTAGCATGTGCTATGATGCTTCCAATCGTAATGGAGTACAATGCAGACTGCACAGGCGAAAAATATCGTGAAATCGCCCGCGCAATGGGAGTAAAGGGCGTAGATGATATGTCTGTAGAGGAGTACAGAAAGGCTGCAATCGATGCTGTAGCGCAGCTCTCTGTAGATGTAGGAATCCCAACAAAGCTTGAAGCTATTAAGGAGGATGACTTAGACTTCCTTGCAGAGTCTGCTCACGCGGATGCATGTGCACCTGGAAATCCAAAGGATGCAAGTGTTGAGGATTTGAAGGCTCTTTTCCGTAAGATTATGTAATTTAGCAACAGCTTACAGGGATGTTTGTGAATAGTTACGATTAAGAATGAAATAAAATAGAAAATCCGGGAACTGTCAATTGACAGCATTCCCGGATTTTTAACGCTGATATAACTATTCAGACCACCGTGCACATTTGTAAAAACGCACGATACTTGTTCTAAATGGTTCCTAAATATTACCTTGAATTATATCAGGTTTACCTCGCGAAATACGTCGGCCAGCTCCTTTGGCATAGCATCAGCGAGCAGTCCGGCAAGCTCCTGAGGGGTGAAGTTTTTATTGCCAAGCACCCACTGTGTTGTCATAAAGACAGAGCCCTGACAGTACATCTCAAGCTGGAACAATAGCTTGTCGGATATTTTCCGGTGGCTTTTTACTTCGATCTGGTCAATATAAAACTGACGAATCAGCTCAAAATCATGCTCCTTTAGATTGTTCTGCTCATCATTTTTAAAAGCAGCCTTAAAGAAAAGTTGCTCCATCCGGATATATTCAAATTTTTTAACAAGGCTCTCGTACACGGTACTGCCCTCACCCATCTGGTGAAAGGATTCAATCAGTATCTTATCAAAATACCAGTTTATCAGGTCATATTTGTCCTGAAAATTTCTGTAAAAGGTTTGTCTGGTCACACCACATGTATCGCAGATTTCCTTAACCGTAATTTTCTCGACAGGAGAGGAAACCATGCATTCCTTCATGGCATTGGCCAGCTTGTATTTTATATCGTTGTTCATAATGTCTCCGAATTATAATGCAGATATCTAATGAGCCTTAAGCTTTGACATAAGTGCTTCCTGCAGTGTTTTTGAAAAATTAATTCCCTCTTCCTGCGCAGCAGTATTTAGCCAAGCCGGAATGGTAAGGGTTTTTCGGACCGATTTATCGAAATGCTCTTTGGCATATGCCTTAACATCTACTGAAACCATATTGGTAAATGCATCGGTATATGTTCCTGTTATGTCTAATTCGTCAGATAGTCTGTCAATATTGATATCAGATAATTTGGATGCTTTAGGAAATTTTTCATTATCCATCTTAGCCGTATACAGATATCCTGCAAGACAATCAACAGCCATGGCCACAGCATCTTCAAGGGTATCTCCTTGTGTTGCAAGATAATTTAAATCAGGAAAGATTACAGAGTATCCATTATCTTCCTTAAAAAAACATGCCGGATATATTGATAACATGATGAGTATACCTCCTTATGATTATTTGATTCCCGCTTGCTTACGGATAGAATTTTCAGTGATTTTGTTCAGTTCTTTGCCTTTATGAAAAGGAATAGTTACTTTTCCGGGCTTTGAAGGATGAATATAATGCCGATGTGATCCGGTTTGGTTTTTGAAAATCCACCCATCGGCAAGTATTATACGTTCCATTTCAGTTGGTTTGATCGGCATATTTTTATCCACCTTTCTTTAGTATATATATAATATAACATATGATACGTATAAATTCAATGCGTGTAAATATAATATATATAAATTTAATATGTATAATTATTGCGTATATAAACTATATATTGTTGTTTATATTTTAGTATGATCAGAAATGATTATATTACCGATTAAAAAGATTGAATTTTAAAATTTATCTGCTAATATATTGATGAAAATATTTTGAAATATACGAGGATATACATACATGAAAGACCTTACAAAAGGAAAACCATCAAGACTCATACTGGCATTTGCCATTCCAATATTTATGGCAAATATACTCCAGCTCACATACAGTATAGTTGACACGAGAATAATATGACACCTGAAGTAATAGCCGTGATGAAAATGACGATGCTTAAGGCAGGTCTTTCCATGGCATTTATCGCAAGCTACACTATAGGCCCGTGGCTGGTGAAGCTTGTAACAGGCACTAATAATCCTATTGTTATAAAAAATGCCACAAATTATCTCAAATTTGATACTCTGTTTTATTATGTGACCGCTGTTATATGTATAGTGCGAAATGCAATGCAGGGGCTTGGAGAGCAGATAACACCGCTTGTATCAAGCTCACTTGAGATGGTAGGAAAGATTGTCATTGCATTCACACTTGTGCCACTGCTTGGCTATACAGGAGTGATAGTGGCAGAGCCGATAGTATGGTTTATCATGGTGATACCGCTTTTGGTGAAAATATACAACATGCCGGTGCTTAGGAAGCAGGGGCATGGGATTTGAAAAAAGAGTGAAGCAGGCTTTACTCCAACACCAGAAGAAGTCCCATCTTGAACCTTTCGTCAGCGGTTACGCTGTGCAGTCCGTTTTTGTCAAAACGGAAATTTTCGCCTGCTGAGATTGTGTAATCTTTGCCCTCATAGTCTATTACAGCCTTGCCCTCGAGTGCGAAAACTATTGCATTTCCAGGCGCGCGATGCGGTGTGAGACCGGTGCCCTCATCGAATGCCATAAGCACGAATTTCATTGTGTCGTTGCTTACCACATCAATGTTCGTGATACTGCCATCCTCATATGAGATAAGATCCTTAAGCTTCATGACCTCGCCTGATTTGATAATTTTGTTCATATTGTTGTTCTCCTTTTTTATGATGATTTCGGTGTAAATACAGCCGGTTTCTGTTGTTACTCCGCAGAGTGTTTTCGAAGGGACTACCAGCATATCACCTTCTGATATGGTATGCTTTGCAGCATAAGCTCCGATAAGAAAATCAGCGCATCCTTTTGCAACGATGTATACCGTGGTATTATCGTAGGAATCCTGAGAGATTGACGTGCCCTTACCGAGAGAAAAATAGGTTATGGGTGTTTTGTCACTTAGCCTTGAATTTCGTGAGATGGTCATCTCGTCGCGGATAGGGCGTAAATCTTCTATTTTGAAAACCTTGTCCATAGGATTTCTTGTCCTTCTTTCTTGAATGTTGATTTCATTATTTATAATACAATATTACTATAATTTTGTCCAAAAATATGTTGCATATACAACAAAAACAATATAATGATAGAAAATACATTGATTTTTATAATGACAAAAGAATATCCCTATGTTACAATTTAGTCGAAGCATTATATTTCTGTAGAGCGTCACCACATAACACGTCAATAATTGGTGCATATCACTTTGAAGAGGGCAGACCACTTCGCATCATTCTACAAAGGACATGGAAATTTTCGATGCTTTAAGATACCAATAAATAGCAGGAAAATAATATGTCAGGTGTAGAATAATGCCATATTTTTATGTAGGGGTACGTAGAATATATTTAGATTGAAATGATGCCACAGATGGATGAGAGAGTATTTCCACTCATCAACGATTATAAAATTAATCTGTTGAATCCACTGGAGCTTACAGATTTTTCGATGTTTGAGACTGGACTAAGACCATTATTTGAGGTGTTGAAAAATGCATCAGATGAAAGAAAACTAAATGCTTTAATCACGACAGATGACATTTTTAAAAAAGTCGATGTTGAGACAATAGCAGCAATGAATTTATTTGCAGGAACGGATATTGAGTATGAAGAAAAGGAAGAGGTGATTAATGTGTGTAAGGCATGGGAAGATCATAAAAAGCTTGGAATTCAGGAGGGAATGCATCAGGGGGAGACTAAGATGCTGTTTACTCTGGTAACAAAGGGCAAGCTCGATATTGGTACTGCAGCAGAGGAAGCCGGTGTCAGTGTCAGTGAGTTTGAGAAATTAATGAGTGAAGCAGGTTATAAGGTGCCTGAGACTGTGTAGCTTTAGGCAGGAATAATTTATCAAAATGTAAATAGTAAAATCCGTTAACCATTGTATTTTACAGGGTAATCCGTTATACTAGACATAAGTGTAGCGGATTATTTTAGTTGGAGGCTTTTATGGTGAGCACATTGAAGTTACCTGTTGGAATTGAGAACTTTGAGGAAATCCGAAAGCTGGGTTTCTATTATATTGACAAGACAAGGCTTATAGAGCAGCTTTTACAGGGATGGGGCAAGGTGACTCTTTTTACACGCCCACGCCGGTTTGGCAAGAGTTTAAATATGAGCATGCTTAAGAGCTTTTTTGACATTGACACAGATGAGACTTTATTTGATGGCTTATATATTTCTGACAATAAAGAGCTATGTGATGAGTATATGGGAAAGTACCCGGTTATTTTCTTGTCATTGAAGGGTGTTGAAGGGCGTTCCTTTGATGATGCAAGATACATGATTACTGAGCTCATTGGGACGGAAGCAGAAAGATTCAGTTTTTTGGAGCGTAGTGAGGCACTTTCCGAAAATGATAAGGATAGGTATAGGGCTATCATTTCACAGTGCGATGGAAAATATACGATGGATGCGCAGCTTCTTGTATCGAGTCTCCAGAGTCTGTCGCAGTTATTGTGTACACACTATGGACAGAAGACTATTATCCTTATAGACGAGTATGATGTACCGCTCGATAAGGCCTTTCAGAATGGTTATTATAAGGAGATGATTTCTCTCATCAGAGGTCTATTCGGGCAGGCTCTTAAGACCAATGATTTTTTACAGTTTGCCGTACTTACGGGCTGCCTTCGCATTTCGAAGGAGAGTATCTTTACCGGACTCAACAATTTCAAGGTTATGTCGATTACTGATTCAAGATTTGACGAGCAGTTTGGTTTCACAGATTGTGAAGTGAAAAAACTGTTGTCGGATTATGGGATGGATTCGCATTTTGATAAGGTAAAGGAGTGGTATGACGGATATCACTTTGGCAGGGCTGATGTTTACTGTCCGTGGGATGTGATTAATCATGTGGATCACTTGCTTGATGACTGCGAGGCGAAACCACAGACATACTGGATTAACAGCAGCGGAAACAGTCTTGTGAGACGCCTTATCAATAGGGCTGATTCATCGACGAAGGATGAGATTGAGCGTCTGATTGCAGGCGAGGCAATCGAAAAAGCTATCCGCCTTGATCTGACATATGATGAGATTGAAAATAGTATAGATAATATTTGGAGTGTACTTTTTACAACAGGCTATCTTACAAAAGTTGGTGAAGTAAAGCTGCCTGACAGCGAGGACTTTGCATATAAGCTTGTCATCCCCAATAAAGAGGTGAGGGAGATTTTTGTATTACAGATTAAAGAGTGGTTCAAGGATGTTGTAGCGAGTGACAATGACACGATGAGAGTTTTATCCAAGGCCATCATCGATAAGGATGAGATGCAGATTGCCAGGCAGCTTAACATTGTGATGAGCCGTATGATAAGTATACTTGACACAAAGGCTGCTGACGATATGAAGGAGAATTTCTATCACGGACTTCTTCTCGGTCTTTTGCGTGGAAGCAATCCTGATTGGTTTATCAAATCAAATCGTGAGTCCGGCGATGGCTTTGGCGATATTTTAATCAAACCCGAGGATCCGGATGCAGGCATCGTTATTGAAGTGAAGTATGCAAAGGAGATTAAAGGGCTTGATGCAGCATGTGAGGCTGCGATGGCGCAGATTAGGGATAAGAGGTACGATGAGGCTTTACGTGATGAGGGCAGGTGTGATATTTTAGCCTACGGCATTGCTTTTTGCAGAAAGAGATGCAGGGTAGTAGGTGAAAAATTGTAGATTTGCTGAGAATTTTATATGAGTGGTAAACAGATTGTGATGCTGCCGAGTCTGCATGGAATGGATTAGAGAAAGGAGAGAAAACCGCAACAAGCTGGTTTAAATAGTTCATGGATAAAATAAATACAACAGGAGTCATAGATCAAACAATTTACGGTGATACTGGAAATGTTATGTATATTGTGAATGTTGAATTAAATGGTAATATAGTAAAAGCACAATCTATTCATTATTCATCTAAAACAAAAAGTTTACCTGATGGGAAAAAGGTTTCTGTGAATTATTGGGAAACACCCAAAGGAAGAAATAGATTGGTTGAAATTTTAGATGAAAATATTGTTCCTTGCAAGGATGATTTGTCAGGTGATTTGAGATTATTGGCATCGTTTGGTATATTGGTAATTATTGTTATATGTATTTTTATGGTAAAAAATTAAAAGGAGAATAAAAAATGAAAAATTTATTAAAGAAGCTTAGTTGTATGGTGTTAATTGTAGGAGTTGTAATTGGCTGTTGTGCTTGTTCTACTAATTCGTCAAAAGCATATACATTCAAGGTTGATACAGGGGATCAGGTAAAGGTTGAGCTGAATACAGCAGATGGATATGATATTACCTCTGATTTATCATTTGTTATATCAAAGGATAATAAAACCTTGAGCCAGGGTACTTTTATTACAGCAGATGATTATGATTCATATGTCAGTGTGGTTAATGACACAGACACAGCAACCGTTATTGACAAAGGAGATAATGAAACATACGAGTATATCATGTGGAATAACAATGATGAGGAATATGATTATGCAATTCACCTTAAAGATTCTAAAACAGGTATTTTAATTGCAAACAATATTTCAGAAAAATCTGCTAAGGAATGCTTTAGTCGTTTGACCTTTTCAATTGTAAAATAGAATTATTAAGTATGCCAAAATAGCCGGCATTTTTGTGCCGGCTATTTTGGCATATATTAAATGTTATCTATATTTATCATATGTAAATATGGTGTTGACAAAAAATGAAAATAATGGAGTATTCAATAAGAACCAAGAAATGGGAGAAAGGAGAATAATCCATTAACTTCAAAAGAGGATAATTGGATTATACGTGATAAACATGGCATTACTAAATTATGAATTCGACAGGCGGCTTGAGCTCGAAAGAGCCGATGCGTATGCAGAGGGCTTCCTGAGAGGATATAAAAAGGGCTTTGAAAAAGAAATGCGTAAACAAATGGTTTTTAACATGTATGAAGAGGGATATTCAGTTGATCTGATAGCAGATATTGTGGTGGAATTAACCAAAGAAGAAATAGAAGATGCTATAGAAATAAGAAAGAAATGATTTGGCGCAAAAGAATATCAGCTGTTAGACATATTTAATCTTTACCCCCAATTTACATCCACCCCATTTCGACTTTACAGCTTTAAGTTATAGTAATTTCAGCAGCTGTGAAATACACTAACTTAATTTTGTGGAGGAAAATATGAGAAAAAACAAGAACATACTGAAGAAGGGCATGCTCCTTGCAGCCGTTTCAACAATGGTAGTTACCATGGCACCGGCAATTCCGGCTTATGCTTATGGTGAAGCGGATTCAAAAACAGGTCAGGCGGCTTTTAATGCGGCAACAACAGGCTCAGCGGATTATCAGAGCTGGTTAACAGATACATGGCAGGGTGGTACAAAGGACTTTGCCAATACCAATAAGATCGCACTCACACCGGGCTCTACAGCCAAGGATCTGGGCTTTGCATGGTATTCAAAGACCAAGGGTACACCGGCTGTGATGGTATGGAAGGACGGCTCAAAGGCAGGTGCGCAGATTGTAAAGGGTACTGCAACAGATATAAGCGCAGAAAACTGGCAGGGTGAAGCCTATGCTGCATCAAATAAAGTAAGCATCAATGGTTTTTTTGAGCCGGATACAAAGTATGTTTATCAGTATACAGACAATTATTCTGACAATGGTGATACCGTATGGTCAGATGAGTATACATACACCACGCATGCTACAGATAAATTTTCTGTAATTCTTACAGGAGATCCTCAGATTGGGGCATCAGGCAGTAAAAGTGATAAAGATGCAAACGATATGAGCATTGCACAGGATGCTTACAACTGGAACAAGACAATGCAGAAGGCTATGGAGATTGATCCGGATGCGTCATTTCTTTTATCAGCCGGAGACCAGATAAATGAGTCAAATGCAGGAACGGAAGAGACGAATAAGACAAGAGAGAGTGAGTATGCCGGATATCTTTATCCGTCATTGTTCAGAAGTCTTCCTATTGCAGCTACAATCGGAAACCACGATAAGGATGGCTCAGACTACACTGCGCATTTCAACAATCCAAATTCACAGGATAATCTGGGAAGCACCGGTGCAGGCTGTGATTTCTACTTCAATAACGGAAATGTATTGTTCATTTCTTTAAACAGTAATAACCGTAACCAGGCAGAGCACAGAGAGTTTATGGAAAAGGCTGTTGCAAGCAATCCGGACGCAGCCTGGAAGGTAGTGGTATTCCATAGTGATATCTATGGCTCCGGACAGCCACATGCAGATACAGATGCGACTACAAACAGAATTATCTTTGCGCCGCTCATGGATGAGTTTGATATTGATGTATGTCTTACAGGTCATGATCATACATATTCAAGAAGCTATCAGGTGCAGGACGGAAATGTTATCGACTATGATTTGAGCAAAGGTTCAGTTAACAATCCTGAGGGAACTCTTTATATCACAACAGGCTCAGGCTCAGGTTCAAAATACTATAATCTGTTAAATTACACCCCATACTATATCGCAGAGAGAACCAATGCGTGTCTGCCTTCATTTTCTACCATAGATTTTTCAAGTGGAGCAATGACCATAAAGACATATGACTATAACGGAAACAAATATGCAGATGATTTCACAATCACAAAGACAACTGATGCGCAGAGTGTAGATGAGGTGATTGCGGCAGCAGATGCGATTGTAAACGGCACAGCTGTAGCATACACGGATGACAGCATGGATGCATTAAAATCAGCACTCGCTTCTCTTAAGGAGCTTAAGGCTTCCAGCACAACAGCTGATGATCCGATGGTCAGTGATATCACAACAAATTATGGAACAGCAAATGACCGTGTTAAGGGATATGGCTCTATTGCAAAGGATTCTGATAAGGATGGTAAAAAGAACCGTTTCAAGAAGGGCATTTCTACACTTCTTGACAAGACAATCTATACCCAGGTAGCAGAAGGCAAGGAGGAAAACCTTTCAGATTACAGTGCTGACAAGGCTCCTGTTGTAAAGGGCATTGATGAGGCAAAGAAAGCAGTTGTAAGTGCAATAAATGCTTTACAGGTTAAGCAGACTGCTCCAAGTGAAAACAATAATGGAAATGCTGACCAGAGCGGAAACGGAGCACAGGACAGCGCAAATCAGAACGGAAACGGGGCACAGGGTGGCGCAGGCCAGCAGATTGCCGGAAACAATGCAGGCGGATCAGGAAACCAGAATGTCAGCTCGGTAAATACAGGTGCAGGCAAGTCTGCTTCTAATAGCGTAAAAACTTCAAAGAGTGCTAAGGTAAAGACGGGAGATGTTAACCATGGCGGCGTTTATGCAGCACTTGGAGTATTAGGCGCAGCAATCCTTGCAGCAGTGCTTGGAATGAGAAAGAAGGATAAATTTTGGCAAAAATAATTGACACATTTGGCAAATATCTTATTGTGGCTCTTATTACACTGGCAATGTTTATATTCTTTCGAAGCGTTGAAAGAAAACCGCTTCTTGCAGATGACAGTACATCGTTTGTGAGAGCGGTCGTTACGCAAAACGACAATGAAGACCTTCAGGCCGAAGCCTCCTTGGACAGTGGTGACAGCCAGAAGGTTGTTTTGCTTATCAAGTCAGGAAGCCACAAAGGTGAGACTGTTGATGCGTACAGCTTAAACGGATATTTATATGGTGCCAACTGTAAGGTGGGCACACGAGTTATTGCTAGCTTATCGGAATACGACGGCAGTCTGTCAGCAAATGTTTATAACTACGATAGGGAAAATGAGATATGGGTGCTTTTAGCTGCATTTTTTGGACTTATGTGGCTGGTTGGCGGAAAGAAGGGCTTTAATTCCATTCTTGCACTTATATTTACCTTTGCCACTGTTATATTTTTGTACATTCCGCTCATGTATATCGGGGCATCTCCGTTTATTGCGGCAACAGCTTCGGTCGTCATTATCACGGTCGTCACGTTCACACTTATAGCAGACTGGCAGATGAAATCCATAGGAGCCATGCTTGGAACTGTTTTTGGAGTTGTAGTTTCGGGAATAATCGCGCTGCTTTTCGGACACTTCGGACATGTGACAGGCTACAATGTGGATGATATTGAAAATCTGATTTATGTGGGACAGAACTCAAAGCTTGATATAGGTGGCATGCTGTTTTCAGGTATACTCATTGCATCGCTTGGGGCAGTGATGGATGTGGCTATGTCTGTAGCCACATCGCTTCATGAGATAAAAGAAAAAAGCCCTGATATATCTGCAAAGGAGATATTTAAGTCGGGCATAAATATAGGCCGTGATATGATTGGAACCATGTCAAATACGCTGATTCTTGCCTATGTGGGCGGAAGCCTCGGGCTTGTGATGGTTATATATGCATATTCGTATCAGATGCACCAGATACTCAATATGTACTCTATGGCGATTGAGATAATGCGAGGCATATCAGGCACAATGGGAATTATCCTGACTGTGCCGATTACATCGCTTATTATGTCTTTTCTTCTGACAAGGAAAAAATAAGATGCTGTTTACTCTGGTAACAAAAGGCAAGCTCAATATTGACACTGCAGCAGAGGAAGCAGGTGTGATTTATCAAAATGTAAATAGCAAAAATCCGCTAACCATTGTATTTGGTATAGCGGATTTTTTGTGTAGGAAAGTATCACATCCGACTGTTATTGTACTGTTCTATTGCATCGACACCGCCTAACAGCACTATGATAAGTATAGCTCCAATCCATGGAAACAACACCGTAAAAATTCCAAACCATGCGCCAAGTGAATCGCTGCTATAGTCCCAGAAAGGCTTGTTCGGGTCATCAAGCCAGTACACATTTATGATAGTCCTAAGCTTAGAACGTGTGCTATGTCTGTTATCGCATGAAAAACGCTTGCGGTACTCCTTTCCGTCTACAGTATATGTGTACCTGGCAGCCCAGTAGCTGTAAGCGGATTGTGAATTATTGACAACGAGCCTCTTCGCATCCTCCTTCACAATCATGCCTCTCGCCACATGTCCGCGCTCCTTTGCAAGTGCTATCTTGCGCTGTAAACCAATATTTAGTTTGCAGAAAAACTTAAAATCTATGATGTATAGTGGTATTAGTGAAAGCACACCCGCATTTACCTGCCACGGGTAGCTTGCGATAGCCTTAAAAACTTCTGAAAAAGTGTCCATTGAAAATCCCCTTTCTTTATATGCTGCATTTGAAAATATGGTATGGGAATATTATAGAAATAAGGAAGGAGATTGGCAATGGAAAATTATTTTTTATTTATATTGTCTTTGATTTTATCATCATCTTTTGTCATTTCAAGGTAAAACTCAGCTAGTTTCATAGCATTTTCCATCTGTTTTTTATCATAGCTATCATAGAGTCTGTTAAATGTCATTTGCAAAGGGTCGCAATTAGGATCATCCCCGAAAACAAGATAATCGAGAGTGACATCTGTGAATTTTGCTATATGGATAAGTAAGTCAAGATTAGGAACTCGCTTTCCAGATTCTATAAGGGCCAGATATGAAGGTGAGATGTATAACATATCAGCAAAATAAGATTGTGTTTTATTTCTTTTAAAACGTAGTTTACGTATGCGCTCACCAAGTTCTTTTGGATTTAGAATAATATTGTTCATATAAACCTCCCATATTATAATTTCAATTAGTAAAAATTATTATGACTAATTGTAGCTGAATTATGAAAAATTAAATTACGCACTGAAAATCAGAAATTAACATATGGAAAATTGTGAATATTGAATAAAAAGAACATTGATAGTATATAAAATATTTGTGTCAAAATATTATAAAAATATTAACTATAAGTAAAAGATGTATTGACACATAGTAATGAAAGTGGCAAAATATAGGCAAAAGAGGACTTAAGATGAAGGTGGTTGTGCTATGAAGATTAAGGTTGCATTGCTTGACAAAGATAAAGGGTACTTGGATAGGCTTTCAGGAGTATTTAATACAAAGTATGCTGATAAATTAGAGGTTTATTCATTTACAGATGAAAAAAACGCAATAGAATCGGTAAAAGAATACAGAATAGATGTATTAATAGCTGAAGAAGATTTTAATATTGATAAATCTGAATTCAAGAGAAATTGTGGACTTGCCTATTTTACAGGGACACCCGGTATAGAGTTAATAAAGGATGAAATTGCCATATGCAAGTATCAGCGTGTTGACGTTATATTTAAGCAGATACTTGGAGTATATTCTGATATGGCTGCAAATGTGGCTACTATCAGCGGAGAAAATGATAAGAGCAGTGTGGTTATTTTTACATCACCATGTGGTGGGGTTGGAACATCGACTGTTGCAGCAGCATGTGCGATAGCACATGCGAATATGGGGAAAAAGGTATTTTATTTAAATTTAGAACAGTGTGGCACAACAGATGTTTTCTTTCAGGCAGAAGGAAATGCCACTATGAGTGATGTTATATATTCGCTTAAGAGCAGAAAGGCAAATCTGTTATTGAAGCTTGAAAGCTGTATAAAGCAAAGCCAGGAAGGAGTGTCATACTTTTCGTCTACAAAGGTGGCACTCGATATATTGGAAATTTCATATGCAGATATTGATACTTTGATAGGCAATATACAGGGAATGGACAATTATGATGAGATTATTGTAGATTTACCATTTTCTTTGGAAATAGAAAAATTAAAGCTCCTCTCAAAGGCTTGGAGAATTATAGTTGTAAATGATGGCAGTCAGCTGTCAAATTATAAATTTATGAGAGCATATGAGTCGGTTGTTTTATTAGAACAAAATGATGATATAAATATTATCCGAAACATGAATATGATATACAACAAGTTTAGTAATAAGAACTCAGAGATGCTATCAAATATTTCTATTAAGACTATTGGTGGAGCACCACGATATGAACATGCTACAGTCCGACAGATAATAGAAGCATTGACCAAGATGGGATTTTTTGAAGAAATCTTGCAATAGAGGGAATGTATATGCAGATTAATGAAGAAGAGTTTGTTGATGACATAAAACGTTTTGTAAGTGAAAATGTATCCTTGAGCAAAATATCAGATGAAGAACTTGCGGAAAGAATAGATCAGATAGTTACAGACAGGCTTAAGGATATTTACTGTCCTATTGAGACAAAAGTATCGATATCACAGCAGGTATATAGCTCTATAAGAGGATTTGGTTTATTAGATTCGATTATCAGTGATGATTCAATTACAGAGGTTATGATTAATGGACCTGAAAAGATTTTTATTGAGAAAAAAGGACGGCTTACACGCCTTGATAAGAAGTTTGAGAGTCAGAGAAAGCTGGAGGATGTCATACAAAGAATTGTAGGATTGGCAGGACGAGAAGTGAATCAGGCTAATCCCATATGTGATACCAGGCTTCCGGATGGCTCGCGTGTGAATGTGGTATTGCCTCCGATTGCTTTATGTGGCCCAACGATTACTATTCGTAAGTTTTCAAAAGAACCAATGACTATAAATAAGCTGATAGAATATGGTTCTATAACACAGGAAATAGCAGATAAGCTGGAGCTTTTGGTGAAAGCCAAATACAATATTTTTATTAGTGGTGGTACAGGCTCAGGAAAAACAACATTTCTTAATGCTCTTTCCAATTTTATTCCTAAGGATGAAAGAATTATTACAATTGAGGATTCAGCAGAGCTTCAGATTGCAGGAATTGATAATCTGGTTAGTCTGGAGACTAGAAATGCAAATGCTTCAGGTGCCGGGCAGGTTACAATAAGAGACTTAATTAAATCATCTCTTCGAATGCGTCCTGAAAGGATAATAGTAGGTGAGTGTCGAGGCGGAGAAGCTCTTGATATGCTTCAGGCTATGAATACAGGACATGATGGTTCGTTGTCTACAGGACATGCCAACTCTACTGAGGATATGCTCAGCCGACTCGAGACAATGGTGTTGCAGGGGGCTGACGGACTTCCAATTGAGGCAATAAAGCAGCAGATTGCATCGGCAGTTGATATTATAATTCATTTATCAAGACTTAGGGATAAAAGCAGAAAGACCATGGCTATAACAGAAGTAGTTGGCATCAAAAATGGAGAGATAGAGTTAAACCCACTGTATGAGTTTAAAGAGGATGAAGCCAGCACAATGGATAAGGTATCAGGAAGACTGGTCAGAACCGGCAATCCATTGAAGAACGACTACAAGCTTAAGCTGTCAGGTATAAAAACAGCCATATAGGTGAATTTATGAAGAAAAAAAACAAAGAGAAAAAAGTTCTGGAACCACAATACTATACATCACGGATAAATACAAGTACATATAATTATAAAGTCTATTATATGTCTGTTCCAGAGAAAATTATCAATGTACTTATTGCATTTGTGATAGGAGCGTGCATCGGATATTTATTCTATGGAGGTATAGGAAAAGATGAATATGGGCAGGCAACTACAGTTACATATTGTTTAAATGTAATTATTCCGGTAATAGTTGGCGTTATAGCTGTTAAACTTTATATTCCGGTCAGGATACAGTCTGTTATTAAGAAACAGAAAAATCAGCTTAATAAACAGTTTAGAGATATGTTAGAGGCACTTAGTACATCTCTGGGAGCCGGTAAAAATGTTATAGATTCATTCAGAAATGTGTATGACGATATGAAGATGCAGTATGAGGATGGTGCTTATATTATTAACGAACTTGAGCTTTTATTGTCAGGTATGGATAATAATATTGATATTGAAGACCTGCTTCTTGATTTTGGCGAAAGAAGTGGCAATGAGGACATAGAGAGTTTCGCCAAGGTTTTTCAGATATGTTATAGGAAGGGCGGAAATATCAAGGATACAGTCAGATCTACATATGAAATTTTGAATGACAAAATGGAGATAGCAGAGGATATAGAAACCGTTGTTACAGCAAACAAAACAGAGCAGAATGTGATGCTTATCATGCCGATAGGTCTTATTGGAATGATGAAGCTGATGAGTCCTGATTTTGCTGAAAATTTTGTGTCTCCATCAGGCATCATGGCGACAACAGTTGCGGTAATCATATTTGTGGCAGCATATTTTATAGGAAGAAAAGTATTGGAGATAAAGATTTAGTTATGTTTGGAATATTAGATTACATATGCTGGATATTAGGCTTGATATTTACAATTTTTTGGATATTCCTGTTTTTTAAAGGAAAGAAAAATGCCACACTTTTTCAAGGATTGGATGAGAAAGAATATCCTTTAAAGGATATTTATTTTGTGGGATATGAACTGCTTGAACTCATTAAGTACAATTATCGAACCAAATACGACAGAAGGCTAAGGAAAGAAATATCGGTGCTCAAGGATGACAAGTATGCTGATTACTATATCAGAGTCACCAGAGCACAGCAGGTTACTTTAGGGTATACGTTATTTACCATGTCATTTGCCATGTATGGGCTGGCAGGAAGTATGGCAGCTGTTGCGATATTTATAATGTTCGCCTTTGTGGCATTTTACTATTATGGAACATCAGCCAGTGACAAGATTAAGAAACGTTCAGAGGAACTGCTGTCCGACTTCTCAAATGTTGTATCAAAGCTTGCCCTTCTGACTAATGCAGGTCTTATCATGAGGGATGCATGGGCAGATGTAGCTTATAATGGCGATACTACATTATATAAAGAAATGCAGATATCAGTTGACGAGATGAAAAATGGAGTCTCTGAGACTGAAGCTATATATCATTTTGGAAACAGATGTATCATACCTGAGATAAAAAAATTCGCATCTACTATCATACAGGGTATCGAAAAGGGAAACAGTGAGCTGACGGCTCTTTTACAGGAGCAGAGTGCAGAGACCTGGAACCTAAAAAGACAGTTGGTAAAAAGAGAGGGAGAGAAAGCATCAAGCAAGCTTCTCATCCCAATGTTTCTTATGTTTATGGGAATCCTGATTATGGTTATTGTCCCGATATTTGCCAACATTGGAGCTTAGGTAGAGAATCAGAGTAATCTGATTGTTTATAGATTTCACGAAAGGAGGAAACGTTTATGTGGTTATTAATGAATGATTTAGGACTTAAGGCAAGGCTTGCATTTAGTAAGTTCATGTGCGATGAAGAGGGAGATGTAAATATCGTCTCTATAGTAGTCCTTATCGGAATAGCTGTATTACTTGCTGTATTCTTTAAAGGACAGATTATGGAACTGTTGGAAACTCTGTTTGGCACAATAAAAGATAAAGCTAATAGTGCAGTATCTGGAGAATAACAGACAATTAGAAAACATTTTGGGTATATATCTTTTGATATATACCCAAAATAATTCGAATGTGAGTGAAAATTATGAAAAGACTTTTAGATGAAAGAGGAGCATTGATAGTGGAGGCTTCTATTGTGTTTCCAACAATGTTTCTGGCTATATTTTTTATGCTGTTTGTAGGAAATGCATATACGCAGAAATGTAAGGTGGAGGATATAGTGGTATCAGCAGTGCTTGAAGGTGCTGCAAAGTGTGCCGATCCTATGCTTGATGATATTGAGTCTGGCAGCATACCGGATTTTAATTCAGTTAGTCTGAAGCCATATAGATACCTTACAGGCAGTCTTAGAGATACTGAGGGCGATATAGAGAGTGAGATAAATAAAAATGTGGGAAAGATAGGCACCGGATTTTTTACAGGGATGAAGCCAAGTATTTCCATTGACAGACTTAAGTTTGAAAGTAAAGTGATATATTCAAAGGTAAATGTGGATGTATCCTATAAGATAAAAATGCCAATCAGGTTATTGGGACAGGATGAGTTTACCAATATATCGTATGCCACTCATACTGATGTGCCGGTATCTGATGTGCCGGAGTTTATCCGGACTGTAGATTTTGCAGAGGATCTTGTGCAGAGATATACAAATCATGATATCTCTGAGCCGGCAGGCAAACTGGCAGAGAAGATAACTGAGTGGACGAGTAAATAGGAGTTATGAATATGTATGGATTTAGTAAAAGAGAGCGAGGTGCTGTGTCAGTATTTCTCGTAATCATTCTAGTGCCGTGTATGCTGGTGGCCAGTATATTTGTGGATGTGGGCAGAGTGTACCTGTCCAAGTCTATGGCTGAATCGGCAGCTGATATGGCACTCAATTCACTTATGACACATTATGACGCTGATTTGAATGACTGGTATGGTATGGTAGCATCCTGCCAGAATATAGATGAATTCTATGATGCTTCAATAAAGTGCTACAAGAATGCACTCAAATCACAGAATTTGTCTAAAGATGAGATGAACACTTTGGTAGGAGAGTTCAGCGCTATGATAGGTGCTGATTCAAAAGCCAGTGACTATCTCAGGGTAACGGATGACGGCGATGACTCAACTACTATAAAAGCCGTAGATGGAGCCAATCTGGCTAATGCCACTATGCTTAAATCGCAGATAGTGGACTTCATGAAATACAGAGCACCTATAGCTATCACACAGACTGCCATCGATAAAATAAAGAATAAGAGTATTCCCGGTATAGATGATGTCTTAAAAAGTGATGAGAATAAACCGCTTGTGGAGAAAAAACAGGATTATTGTAAAGCTGACGAGAAGCTGATGCGTGACAGCTACAATACATATAAGTATCTGTTTGACAATTATTCTAAGGGGAATCCACAGCCAAGCAATTCATTGCTCACAGGTACACGTGATGCTATGCAGACAGCCAGAGAACAGTATCGTGAGCTGAATAAGCTGATGATTACCAATCTGTATAACACATCGGGTCTTGTGGTTTTTAACAGGGCACAGGTGCCACTGAATCAGTATAATTACACAAAAAGCTCTACAAAGTGTTATAAAGCTAAGTATGATGGCAAGACATATTATGTAAACTGCCATTCAAGAAAAGACGATGATACATATTACATAGATGGCACCGAACTGACAAAACAGTTTGACGATATCTCTAAGAAAATAAAGGCATTTGACAAAGCAAAGAATGATTTCACCAATGCTGTGAACAATAGCATATCGTATTCATCCGGTGTTACAAATGACATACAGTATTGGAAGCATGCTGCAGATGCCTACAGTGTCACGGTAAGTGGCAGTGATGATTATCGAACTAATCTGAATAAGAAAGCAGATGAAATGATAAAGAGCTACTGTGCACTCAATGCCATGATGCAGTGTACTCCGGGAAATGACTTACCTGATGACTATGATACTACATACAAATCATATAAGAAACAGGTGGAGAACAGACAGACAAAATATCTGACAGCAGGGGTGACAAATGGCAGTGACAGCTATCTCGTATTAGTAAACAGGCTTGAGAGTATATCAAGCAATAATATATATAATATAGAAGCAACGTCATTGACATTAAGCGATAGAAGTGCTATATTTGTAAATAGAATTGCTGATATATCAACGAATCTGATTGAAAAAAGAAACACTCTGCAGCACTATTCAGATGTATTAAACATAGCGATAAACGGAGATTCGAGTAAGGATATAGAGTCACTTGAGACACTGAAGCATGATGCAGCAGATTATGCAAAAAAACTCAATGATTGGAGTAATCAGGCAGATGGCACTGATTCAGACCTTGCAGAAGGTGACAGAGATGAAATCGCAGATATTAAGGCCAGCGAAGCAGCCGGAAATATAACTGAACAGTCAATTATAGATTTAGAAAACAGACTTAAGAATATAAAGTCACAGATTGATTCGATGATAGCAGCCATAGATGACTTCAAATATGGTAATCAGAAGGTCAAGGATATATCTACATATGATCAGTTCAAAAATGCAGGCTCTGCAGTCATTGCTGAAAGTGAGATAAATAAAAGGACTACGAATTCAGAGCTTTCAAGCTATGCGGATTCTACATTTTCATCATTGTTCTCACCACAGGGAACAGGAACCGAGGGTCTTGCGAGCATAAATAGCAATGATGACCATAATTTACTGCTTGATGTCGCTGGTTCAAAGACAGTTGCAATACCTGGGGTGTATCAGTTTTGGCGAGAACAGTTTAAATCAGCTAGTGAAGATGAAATAAAGAAATATGATGATGAAAAGGGAAAAGCCACAGACAGTCAGGAAAAAACAAAAGAAAATGCTAAGAATAGAAAAAATCCACACGAAGATGCAGAGAATATAGCACGGGAGATTGACACAATAAATAAAACATTTGGAAATACAACATTTTTCAATAGCTTTGTCAGTCTATTAAAAAATCTGACAGGTGGAAATTTTGAAAGTATTCGAGATAACTTATATTTGTCCACTTATATAATGGAAATGTTGTCTTACTCTACTATAGATAATGAAGGAAGGTATGACATTTTAAAAGACCAGGGTTTTGATGTGTCCACATTGACAAAAGAAAATATGGATGATAAATATAATTCTGTAAATGATAAGTGGAATAGTGATGAATATAAGGATTACTTTAATAAATCACTTACCAATAAGAGGCTTTGTAAGGAAAACAATGCTGCATATGGTTGTGAATTAGAGTACATTTTGTATGGTCATGAAAATAATAATGAGAATATAAATGATGCATATGGACAGATATATGAGATTAGATATGTGTTGAATCTGATCTCTGCTTTTGAGAATTTTTGGAGTGTTTTAAAAAATACTAATACAGGAAAAGCTATTGACATTGTTTCGAATGCAATTATGACAGCAACTGCTGGCGTTGTGCCATCTGTGGCAGTAAAGGCAGTTATTATTTGTTTATTAACTGTTTTTGAAACATCAAATGATTTGAATAGATTAGAAGCTGGATTTTCGGTTGAATTATATAAATGTGAAGCATCAATGTGGCAAGTGTCTTTAGATTATGGAACTAATTCAGAAACTAGTTGTACAAGTGTGTCAGATATATTAAGTATTATAGAAACTAAATTTGGTAATTTTACCAATTCATGTGATAACGGATTGCGCTACAGCGATTATTTATGTATTTTTATAGTTTGTGGCATGCAGTCCGACATTGGAGAATCAATGACACTTAGATGTGCGGATGTAGTTCAGGCGAATATGAGAAAGATAACGAATGATGATGACTACAAACTGGAAAACTCAAAGACTTATTTTGAACTCGATTCAAAACTGAAAGTAGATCCGTTACTAATTACACTGCCACTATATAGTGATTATACAGATTTGTATGATAGCAGCAGTACTGACTGGTGCACATATAATATAAAAACAATCAGAGGTTATTAAAGGAGAAAAAAATGAAAAAGAGACTATTAATTCTAGGAATGATTTTTACAATGGCTGTGTCATCAGCAGGCTGTGGAAGTTCGTCATCAGACAATGCAGGTAAGACAGACCAAACAAAACAAACAGCAAATGTGCAGGACAGCCAGAAAGACGAATCAAGCGATAGTAAGTCAGATAATGATAAGAAAGATGAGAAGTATAAATCAGCAGATGAAATCACAATGGATGATTTGATGAGCCATGGTGAGACACCAGCAGAGGATTTTGAGTTAATTGACAACTCAGATGAAATAGTAATAGAGAAGTATGTTGGTAAGGATCCAATTGTTGTTATTCCTGATGAAATTGATGGAAAAAAAGTTATTGGATTTCATAAAACATTTATGAATGACAAAGATGTTGTAGCTGTTCGGATTGGGAATAATGTTACCGAAGTGGCAAAAACGGCATTTGGTAATTGTGAAAAACTTAAATATGTAGTTCTTGGAAATTCTGTAAAAACTATAGGTGGAGCTGCTTTTGTAAACACTAATCTTCAGAATTTAATACTAAATGAAGGATTAGAAAAAATCGGTGAAGACGATTTCTCAAATATGATTTATCCTCCGATGAACAATGAAGGAATGGATTTGAAAGTTCCAGAAAGTGTTACAGAGATGCATGTTATAGACTTCAATTTGATCGTTAAGGCTGGTTCATATGCTGAACAATACGCAAAAGAAAATAATCTTACATACACAGTAGAATAATTTACAATATGTTAATTAATTAAATATTAATACTATGAATCATAGGAAGTCGCCATGCTATATTAGTAGTGTGGTGGCTTTTTTTTGTTAAAAAAGAAAATTATTAAATTGTAATGAGTAAATATTATTATTACATTAACAAATAGTAAAGTAATTATTGGCAAACAGTAATTGAAGTAGGAAAATAGTATATATGAAAATCTATATTTAAAGGGAGAATATCATGAGAAAACGTATAAAGGATGAAAGAGGAGCTATTGTTGTTGAGGCGACGATTTCGTTTACTGCCTTTATTTTCCTGTTGTACATCATCTATTCGATAGTTGATATATGCTACATACAGGCAAAGATGAGCATAGCGTTAAACAGTGCGGCGACAGATATCTCGCAGTACTCCTATCTGTATTATAAGTTTGGTATTGATTCGGTGGACAATGCAGCAAGCAATGCGGCTTCAAGCAGTAGGGCATTGGCAAAGGATACATTAAAGGGTATGGATGAGCTAATGACGGGAATATCGGATATGGATAGCAGTTTGTCAGATATAGAGAATGGCTCTTCTGATTTTGAAAGTCTAATGACCGCTTATGATGAGACAAAGGGTGGAGCATCAGATTTGGCTGCCAATATTAATGACTATGGAGATGCTTTGGCAGAAGATCCTATGGGCTTTGTAAAGGGCATGGGTATGCTTGCATTGAATGAGGGCTCGTCTGCAGGCAAGTCATATCTGGCACAGTCTATGGGAAGAGCCTTTATGAAGAAGAATCTTAAGGATTCAAATGGTGGGGATGTCAACGCTTTTTTGAAACAGTATCATGTAAAGGATGGTCTGGATGGGCTTTCGTTTGCCGGAACGGAATTTTTGGTATCAACGGATGGCAAATCAAGTAATGCCCTAAGGTTGACTTGCTCATATGATGTGAAGGTTGTCAATCTGCTTAATACAGATATCACCATCAGATTTTGTCAGAGTGCATCAACCGATGTGTGGGGCAAGGGAGTTAGTGCGAAAAAATAGGTGGATTAGGAATTATGAAAACAAATGATATTTTAATGATACTCATTTCAATTATTCTATGTGGAGTGAGTATCTATATACTGATCAGAAATAAAGAAAAAAAGAGTAAAAAGCTTATTGTCTATTGTATTATAGGTATGTTTCTTGTCATGATAGATGCTTGTATGCTTCAGTTCTTTTATCACGATAATGCAATTTATAAGAATTTTAGGATGATAGCACTTCTTTCAATTATGGCATCTGTTGCATATGTTGATTTCACGGAGCTAAGGATTCCAAATGAATATATTATTACAGGACTTGTATACTGGGTGTTAAGTATATTTGTTGAGCTGATATGTGGCAGTCAGTTTATTGTTGCCAATATCATTTCTTCGCTTATTGCAGCGGCAGCCCTGTTTATAGCTTCTTTGCTTTGCAAGATATGTATCAGGGGCTCGATTGGCGCCGGGGATATAAAGCTGTTTGTGGTTATGGGGCTATTGCTTGGGCTTGATGGAATATGGAGCGCTATATTTCTATCTCTTGTTTTATCATTTATCACAGCAATTTATTTTCTTATTACAAAAAGAAAAGGCAAAAAGGATGCAATGGCATTTGGTCCGGCTCTTGCTATAGGAACGTGGTTATCAATATTTTTGACTGGAATGTAGAGGATATACAATGAAGAATTATAAATTTTTAGTACCTATATTGCTTGTAGCATTGTTAGGAGGCTCTGTATATAAAACATACAGTGACAGAGAAAAAATTAATAAACAATATGATAATGATATAACTCAGGCCAGACAGAATAGGAAGCTTGAGGTTTATGTGAATGCAGAGGAGGACTATCTTGATGCCTTAAAGCTTAAAGATTCAGCGAAGCTTCGGGCAGAGCTGGGAGAGATGTATATAGAAGCGGAGGATTTAAGAACAGCTGCCAAATGGGGAGAGTCTCTCATAAGTGAATATCCAAAGGAACAGGTGGGATATGAGTTTTTGATTCAGGTGTATTTGGAGCAAAAAGACTATGCCTCATGTTTCAGGATAAAGGATGAAGCGGATGGACTGAAAATTTCATCAAAGAAGATTGAAGAGATTATTTCAGATATCAAATACGAGTATTATCTCGAAGGTGAATATGCACAGGTAGAGGAGTTCAGTAATGGCTATGCAGCAGTAAAGAAAGAAAAAAAGTGGGGCTATCTGAACAGCAAAGGGCATCGTGTAATAGAATCCGAATTTGAAGAGGCGGGAGCGTTTGCTAAAGAGGTTGCACCTGTTATAGATGACAAAGGCAGGGCATTTTATATAGACAACGAGGGCAACAGAAAGATAGTCATTGATTTTGTCGACAATATTGAGAAGCTGGGATATATGTCAATGGATAATATTTTTCCTGTAAATGATGGCAAAAAATGGAGTCTGTACAGTCTGGACAGCAAGAAAAAGATAGCTGGTGACTATGATGAGGTTTCAGCCATGGGAAATGGAGTAGCTGCTGTCAAGTCTGGTAATAAATGGAGTCTTATTGATACTAAGGGAAAGAAAGTAACAAAAGATAAATATGATTCGGTTGTTATGGACAGTAAAGGAATAGTATGTAGAAACGATAGGGTATTTGCAAAGCAGAATGGATATTATTATTTATTTGATTCTAAAGGCAATAAGGTTGTAAAAACTAAATTTGATGATGCACGGCTATTTGCAGATGATGGATATGCCGCAGTATGTGTGGACGGCAAATGGGGATTTGTTGATAAGGATGGTAAACAGGTGATTAAGCCTCAATTTAATGAGGCTCATAGCTTTTCAAACGGATTGGCGGCCGTCAGATTTTCAAATGGCTGGGGCTATGTGGATGAAAAGGGGAATAAGGTCATTGAGACAGGATTTGATGATGCGTGCGATTTCAATGAACAGGGCAAGACATTTGTTAAGACGGATGATAAATGGCAGGTTTTGACACTATATTTATACAATCATGAATCATAGAACAAAGGAGACAAAGGCATGAGTTTTACATATGAAAATCAAGGAAACAATACTTATCTGGTATATAAAATAGGAGCTTCAGATAATGTGGATACAATGAGCCTTGGAATGATTACTAATAATAAGATAGATGGAATTGTTCCGACTCTGTTCACCCAGTCAGATACTGATAGATTTATTAAATATAATATTTCTGCAAAAGTGTCAGCAAAAGAGTTTTTATCAGGAGTTGTAAATAAGAAGAGATTACTAGGTGTGTTTATCAGCGTATTAAAGGCAATTAAATCAACAGAGGAATATATGATTGATGCGAGAAGCCTGTTGATTGATTTGGAACATATCTATGTTGATGTGTCAAAGTGTGATGCAATGCTGGTATGTCTTCCTTTGGTCAGACAGAATGAGTCTGTTAATATTCCTATGTTTTTTAAGCAGATAATGTTTAGTACACAGTTTGACCAAAATGAGAATTGCGATTATGTTGCACAGATTATTAATTATCTGAATAGTACACCTGTATTTTCTGTGGATGCTTTTGAAAAGCTCCTGATGGACATAGATGCTGATAATTTAAATATTGCAGCTTCAAAGGCTGTTGCTGGTCAGCAAAAACCGGTTCAACCACAGAGCCAGTCACAGAGTCAGCAGCCTAAACCTATGCAGCCTGCTATGAATCAGCTAAAGAATACACAGGTACAGACAAATATGCCATCTCAGGGGAAAATGCAATCACAGCGTGAAACACAATCTGCAAATAATGTGGTACAGCCTAATCAGGTGAATTTTGCAGTACCTAATATGAATCCACAAAACCAGAATAGAATTAATAATAATGTGCAGATGGGGACGAATATTTCAGGTACATATGTGGAAACAACCAGTGAGAAGCAGATGTCCATGTTTGGACTTTTGACACATTACAGTAAAGAAAATAAGCAGATTTACGAGAGACAAAAAGCCCAAAGAAAGGCTCAAAAGGAAGCAGAAAAAAACGGAGCAGCAATGCCTGGTCAAAATGTGAAGGCATCAAATGCTTCATTCGCCATTCCGGGCCAGCCACCACAGCAGCGTCCACAGCCTGCACAGGCACAGCCACAACCTGTAATGCCACAGGCACAGCAAAAGCCGGCGCAACAGGTTCAGCCACAGCCGATGCAGAATCAAAATACAAATACAGGCATGACCGGAAATCCATCAGTTCCACCACAGATTTTGGAGAACATGACAAAGACCGGTAATTTTGGAGAGACTACAGTGCTTGGAGTCGGTTCAGAGGCTGGAGAGACCACTGTTTTGGGAGCATCACAGGCTCAGATTATTAAGCCTTATCTGCTTAGAATAAAGAATAATGAGAGAATAGAACTCAACAAGCCGGTATTTAGAATAGGAAAAGAAAGAAGCTATGTGGATTATTTTGTGAGTGACAATACAGCGGTCAGCAGAAGCCACGCAAATATCATTAACAAGGACAATGAGTTTTATATTGTTGATACCAATTCAACAAACCATACATATGTGAATGGTTCAATGATTCAGAGCAATGTGGAGACTAAAATCGAGCATGGAACGAAAATCAGACTGGCGAATGAGGATTTTGAATTTTTCATGTACTAATAAAAAAATCACAGGATAAATATTACATATATTGAGGAAATGGCATGGATTACGAAATTGCAGCCCAGACAGATGTGGGAACGGTCAAGAGAACAAATCAGGACAGCATAATGATGAAACGTATTTTTACCAATCTTGGGAATATGGTTTTTGCAGTATTGTGTGATGGTATGGGAGGTCTTGCGAAGGGTGAGCTTGCCAGTGCCACGGTCATAAGAGCATTTGATAAGTGGGTCAACGATGATCTGCAGATGATTTGTCAGAATGGACCCGGATATATTGAGGATTCTGTAATCAGGGCACAGTGGGAGAGTATAGTAGCAAATCAGAATCAAAAAATCAAACAGTATGGAGCAGGTCAGGGCGTTAATCTTGGAACCACTGTAGTAGCGCTTCTTGTCACTGACATGAGATACTATCTGATGAATGTCGGTGATTCAAGAGCATATCTTGTAAATGATAAGCTCATACAGCTTACAAAGGATCAGACATTTGTAGGTAGAGAGATAGAGCTGGGTCATATGACAATAGAGCAGGCTAAAACAGATCCGCGCAGAAATGTGCTTTTACAGTGTGTGGGTGCTTCTGAGATTGTTAATCCTGACATGTTTTTTGGAGATGTGCAAAGTGGTACGGAGTTTCTGCTTTGTTCGGATGGTTTTAGACATGAGATTACATCTGATGAGATTTATCAGGCAATCAGACCATCATTTATGACAAACAGGGATGTGATGAATAGGCAGCTTCGTTCTCTGATAGAACTCAACATGCAGCGTAGGGAGAGAGACAATATCACAGCAGCGCTGATTAAGGTACAGTAGGAGGAAAGTTTATGCTTGAGATTGGTTCTCTTGTTGATGGAAAATACAAGATACTGAATGAAGTGGGCCATGGTGGAATGAGTATCGTCTACCTGGCTATGAACGAAAAAGCAAATAAGCAGTGGGCTATTAAAGAGGTACGAAAAGACGGTGTAAAGGATTTTGAGGTTGTGAAGCAGAGTCTTGTGGCTGAGACAGACATGCTAAAAAAACTTAATCATCCTTATCTGCCGGATATTGTGGACGTCATAGAGGATGACGACAGATTCCTGATCGTCATGGATTACATACAGGGAAATTCACTTAGCAAGGCTATTGAAGAGTATGGCGCATTGCCTCAGGATGATGTGATTCATTGGGCTAAGCAGCTGTGCGATGTACTTGGATATCTGCATTCACAGAATCCACCTATCATATATCGTGACATGAAGCCTGCCAATATCATGCTTAAGCCTGATGGCAATATCACACTTATTGATTTTGGAACAGCAAGAGAGTTTAAAGAAAAAAATCTGGCTGATACGACATGTCTCGGAACTATGGGATATGCAGCTCCGGAGCAGTTTGGAGGAATGGGACAGACGGATGGCAGGACAGATATTTATTGTCTTGGTGCTACACTATATCATCTGGTTACAGGAAAGAACCCATGTGAGCCACCTTATGAAATCAGGCCGATCAGAGAGATAAACCCAAGTCTGTCAGGTGGTCTTGAAAGAATCATTTTAAAGTGTACACAGCCTAATCCGGCTAACAGATATCAGAATGCGGCAGAGCTGATGTATGCTCTTGAGCACTATGATGAGATAGATGATATATATAGAAAAAAACAAAAAAGAAAGCTTGCAGCTTTTATTACTACGTCGGTAATTACAGTGATTTTGGGAGCAACCTCTATATGGGGATATGTTTCAGCCGAGAATAAAAAAAGTGAAAACTATGATAACATTCTGAAAACGGCAGGTACTTATGAGGACTATTACAATGCAATAATTACAGACCCTACCAGGACAGATGCATATCTGAAGCTGAATGATATGCTTACAAGTGATTTTGTATTGGACAAGGATGAGGCAAACATACTTGCAAAGATACAGGTCGGACTGGATAGAAAAAACAGTGACGGATATTCGCAGACGTATGATGTGCTTTCGGATTTGAAAAAGAAAAATCCTGACGGATATCAGGATGTCTGCTACCAGTATGGTGAGAGCTTTCTTTTCTACTATGATATAAATGTGGAAAAGGACAGATATGCCAATGCCGCCAAGTGGTACAAGGATGCTGTGCAGAAATATCCTGTTGCACAGATATATTGTGATATTTCCGATTGTCTGGATCTCATAAGTCAGTATGGTGGAGCAAAGGTTAAGCAGACAGAGAAGATGTATGATGAGTATGCAAATCTTTGGAAAAAGGTTACAGAGCTGGAAAAGGAATCGGAACAGTTTGACAGTGTGGATTCAAAGATTCAGGTGTGGAATGAAGTAGATGATATTATAAACAACAATATTTCTCCGCTTTTGGAGGTGACATCCAAGGATGATGTGATTGCACTTTTGGATGCTATATCAGACAGTTCGACTAAGGTTGACAAATCGGTTATTGCAGACGATATAAAGAAGCTTCAGGACAACATCGAGTCGACAAAGCAGAAGATAAACACGGTAAAGGAGGCTGAGAAAGAATGACATATGATATTTACAGGCTGATTTTTATCGTGGGTGCCATAGCATGTGCTGTAATGTTTGTGGTTTCAGTGATACTATTTATTACACTTAAAATTCCAAATGTAATTGGCGATTTAACAGGCAGAAATGCAAAAAAGGCAATTGAAAATATTAGAAAGCAGAATGAAGCCTCCGGTGGAAAAGGTTATAAGGCAAGTGCAGTTAATCTGGAAAGAGGCAGACTGACAGATAAAATGACTCCATCGGGAAATCTGCAAAGACGTGGAATTACAAGCGGTTTTGGGGTTCATACAGAAAAAATCAGTACTATGAAGTTGGAACAGCAGGAATCTGTTGGAACGGATACAGACAATGAGAGTAATGAGACGATGGTTCTTGAACAGAATTACTCAAATGAGACAACAGTACTCAGTCAGCAGAATGTTGGGGAAACAACGGTACTTTCCTCAAATATGCCACAGAATCCAAGCGATACTACGGTTCTCAATCAGTTTATGGTATTAGAGGATATTACCTTTATACATACAGATGAAATAATTTAAAGCAAAGGAGTGAGTAGCATGAGAAAACGCATGATGGCCTTTTTAATGGCCCTACTTATGGTTGTCACCATTTTGCCGGCAAACTTCACGATAGTTGAAGCGAATGACACAAATGGTGCTATCTACCTTAAGGTGACAGGTGCTTCGGACTGGACCAATGCAGATGATATCAAGGTAACTGTTACTGACAGTACCGGAAAAGAAGTTGAGCAAAAGTTTGTTAGGACCGAAGTGGTTAAGGCACAAACTGATTCTGGAAATAAAAATCCAGATAATAAAAATCCAGATAATACCGATTCAGGTAATAACAATCCGGGTAATACTGATACCGGTAAGGATGATGCTGCTGGCAAGGATACTGAAAATACAGGCTCAGAAAGTGGCTCTGACAATTCAAATGAGCCTGTCGGACAGGCAGATGAACAGCAGGATGCTAAGCCTGTAGAATTCAATAGCATAAAAATTGATGTGACAGGTCTTGTCAAGGACAGTAAGTACTCTGTGGATATATCTTCTGATGGATATCTTTTCTGGAAGAAGGAATGCACTGCTGTGGAGGCTTCTAATAGTGCAGCTTATACAAAGGTTGCAATGGTTCCGGACACATATACAGAGTTTGCTTTCTCCACAGATTTTAATGGCTGGAAACCAGGTACTACTCAAACACTTGCTGTGAATGGTGCGGGTAATAATAGTGTTAAATATGCATCTTCAGATCAGGAAATTGCAGATGTTGATGAAACTACAGATGTAGTAACTATAAAGAAAGCCGGAAAAGTTTCTTTTACGGCTACACTATCTGTTGGTGATAGTTATAAGACAATCACACAGTCTGATGTAACAATTGCAAAATTAGACCAGACACTTTCATTTACTGATGCAAAAACAGAGGTTTATGTAGGTGATGAGGTTGCAGCAGCTGCAAGCTCAAGTGCTAGTGATGCCAATGGCAAAATCACTTATAGTGTGGTTACCGGAGAAGGTTACATCACACAGGATGCTGATTTTGCAAACAATGGTAAATGGACTGCAAAGAGCTATAATAACAGTGCCGATGGAGTAAAAGTTACAATCAAGGCTGTTATTGCAGAGGATGACAGATATAACAGTGCAGAGAACACATATACTACAACAATAAAACCATATGCTTACGATGATTTTAGAAAATATTGTGAGATAGTTGGAACATCAAATACTGCTTCAGATGGAAACACCTGGTATTCAAAAGTGACCGGGATCAAGGCAAAAGATGGTTATAAAATCAAAAATTCTGATGGCAGCTTTGTAGAAGAAATTGCTATAGATGCCAATGGTATCACACAGGGCGAAAATCAATTTGCTCTTGTTATTGGACAGGAAAAGAAAAATTCAGAAAATGAAAATGTATCTTATATCAACGAGGGAACAGTAAGTGGAGCATACAACTATGATAGTGTAAATCCTACACTTTCCATTGCAAAGGATAATAATGCAGACTGGATAAACAAAGATGTTAAAATTACAGCTTCACCATCTGATGCTGGTTCACAGATTGCGGCTGTTAAGTATACAGTGACAGATGAAAAAGATAAGCCGCTTCTTGAAGAAAAAACAGTTAATCCTAATGCTGATGGAAGCTATCTGATTACATTACAGGCAAGTGAATTTGCCAATAAAGAAATCAAGGTTAATGTTACAGCATACGATAATGCAGGTCTTAGATCTGATACACAGACTCAGATAATCAAATTTGATACAGCACTGCCTAATGCGGAGTTGTCATTGAATAGTAATGAAGGTAAATATTATTTTACTGATAAAATATCTGTAGGTATCAGTGCTACTGATAATTTTTCAGGTATCGCTGATATAAAAGCAGTTTATCTCACAGATGATGTGACAAGTGCTTCTGGATGGGACATTAAGAATATCGATTGGGATGCTGAAAATGTTCAAAATCTTAAAGCTGATGCTAAGAGTGTAACGATATCATTTACAGATACCACAAATGCAGGAAATGTGTATGTCAAGGTGACGGATAAAGCAGGAAATGAAAAAATCACATCACTTTCTGACGATAAAAAGTTCCACTTTGATAATACTGCACCAACTGTAGGTATTACATTTTTTTCAGCTGATGAAAATACAACTAATGATAATTATTCACAGTTAAAGGATGGGGTAGAATACTACAACCATGACAGATATGCACAGATTACTGTAACAGATGCCTCTTTTAACAAAAATGCTACTCAAATTAAAGTAGCGGTTGATAATAAAGAGGCAGTAAATATATTAGATAACAAGGCAGAAGTACAAGGTGCTGCTATTGTAAAAACAGATGATGAAATCTGGACTGACAATAAAGATGGTTCATATACTGCAAAGCTTAAATTTACAGGTAATCATCTTTACAAAATTGAAGCTTCTTCAACGGATTTAGCAGGAAATAAAACGGAGGAAGCTACTGTAGCTGATAGCAAATCAAAGGAATTCTATATTGATGAGCTCGCTCCGGTTGGAAAAGTACAGTTCTCAACAGATAAAACAGATGCTGGAATAATTGGTAACTGGTGGGAAAATGTATTAAACCCATTCACTGCAATATCTATTTTTAAACAAAATCAGTTGAATATTGTAGGTAGTGTAACTGATAAAGATACCGGAAATTCCGGCATATGGACAGTTAGCTATTATGTAAATAAACTGGATACGGATACAGTTTTATCAGAGCCTCACTTAAATAAGTTATCTGCTGATAAATGGAAAAAAATTAAAATAAATAAATCAGATGATGAATACAGCTTTTGTGAGTCGTTGGACAAGTCCTATAATAAATATATAGTATATATAAAGATTGTAGATAACAGTGGGAATGTAAAATATATAAGTACAGAAGGTGCTGTAATCGATAACGAAGCACCTGAAATCACAGAAGTCAATATAGTAGATAGTGATAATCAGAAAAATAAGCTTGAAGACGAAAATGCAGATCTGTGGAAACAGTCAAATGTTTGTTTACAATTAAATGCTACAGATAATCTTTCCGGTATTGACAGATATGAGTATAAGCTTGCAAGACTGAATGATGATGGAACATATACTGATTTACCAAATACTACAACTGTCACGTTGCAAGGCTCAAATCTTGGAACCTTGAATTATTCAACAGTGTTTAGTCTTTTAAAGAGTCGTGATTATGTAACCGATACAAAGGCTCTTAAGGCTACAATAACAGTTTATGACAGGGCTAATAACTCTTCAACAGTTGAAAAAATAATCAATATTGATAAACAGGTTCCAACAGTTACCATTACACGAGATAAAGTCAGCTCGACTTCTGATAATGGTAAAGGCTGGAATAAAGATACCTTGACTTATACTGTTGTGGCAAAGGATGCAACAAGTGGTATTAAGGCAGAAAATGAAAATCCGGTTATTAATTATTATATTTACCTGGGTGGCAAGAAAATGAAAACCGGAAAGGTAAATGTTATTGACAAGAAATTAGATGCTTCCGGAGCTTATACAGAGGTTGTAGGAAATATAACTATTTCAAAAGATAAAGCTTATGATTCCAATAATTTAACTATTGACGTAGATACTGTAGATGTAGCTGGAAATAAGTCTGTGTCATCAGCTGATACAACGGTTACAGCAAAGTATGATTTTACAGCTCCGACTGCAAAATTGAAGTTACAACAGGGCGTTGATGGTGATAAGTGGTTTACCAATGGTGCTACATTCACTGTTACTGCACAGGACAAGACTTCAGGAATTGAAAAAGTAGGCTATACAATTAAAAAAGCAGATGGAACTTATGTTGAGGGAAGTGCTGATGCTCCGGTAGAATTAATAACCGGTGTTGAAAGTGATGCAAAAGAGTATACAAATAGTATTAGCATACCTGATATGGCTGATTATGATACTGGTAATTTGACAATCACAACATATACATATGACTTTGCCGGAAATAAGACAGTGTGTAGTCAGACAATTAAGCTTGATACAACAAACCCTACGGCTGATTTGACAGTAAATGCTGGTGCTAACCAGGATGGCTGGTTTAATTCCGGTGCAACACTTAGTGTAAAAGCATCAGATGAGACATCAGGTGTTGATAGAGTGGAATATATTGTAAAAGCCAGCAAGGATTCAAACGAAAATCTGACAAGTGGTACATTAACTGCAGATACATTGCAAAAATCAGATAATGGTGATTTGACAGGAACAATAACAATTCCGAAAGATGCATATTATGATTCAAAGAATCTTTATGTTAAAACTACAACGTATGACAAAGCAGGAAACTATACAATATGTTCACAGGCAATCAAATCTGATACAACACATCCTACAGCAGGTATAAGTCTTGACAAGGAAATGAAAAACAGCCTTAGTGACAAGGATGGCTTTGATGATGCAAAGCATTTCTACAATAGAGATGTGAAGCTTAATGTAACAGCAAATGATGCTACATCAGGAATCAAATCAATTAAGTACTATGTAACTGCTGCCGGAGATGTACCGACAGAGGAGACCTGGGCTGATACAACAAATAAAAATGTTAATAGTATTCTCCCGGAAAAACAGGCAGGAACAAATGACAAGCTTAATATTCCGATTACAATATCGGATAAGTTTGCCAATTCAGCAGATAATCTCGGTGCAATTAATATCTATGTTCAGGTTATAGACACAGCAGACAATGAGACAGTTGTCAGCCTGAAAGATGATAAGAAAGATGAGACATTCAGGATTGATACAACAAAGCCGGAGATTAATGTAGAGTATGCCACTGAGAAGGCTGCATACAGTGTAGTTGATAGTGCAGAGTATTATAATGCAGAGCGTACAGCTAAAGTATCGGTTAAGGAAAACAGTGTATTCTTTAATCAGAAGCTAGTTAATATCTGGGTATCAGAGGATGGCGGAAAAGAAGTTGATATCAATAATAGTGATAAGCTTCCTGATGGTATCGTAAAGGATAGTGACTGGACTCTTGGAGCCGGAAAGGATGCTGTAAGTACACTTACTATTAAGTTTACCAACGATCATAAGTATACTATCCGTGTAGAAGCACAGGATTTGGCTGAGAATAAAGCTGATGGATACAAAATCAATAAATCTAATACATTTGTTATTGATAAGATAAATCCAACAGGTAACATGAAGTATAATTATCTGTCACAGGGAACTGACACTACATGGACATCATTTGCAGATTGGAAGAACATCTTAAATGGTGGAAAATACGAGATATCACGTTTCTCTAAGGGAAAGATGTATGTTTCAGGTAGTGTAAGAGATGAATTCAGCGGAGTAAAAGAAGTAAGCTACAACGTTTCAAACAAGGATGGTGTATTTGCGGATGTGTCAGGAGTTACATCATGGACACCGATGAAATCAACTGGTAAGGATGGCTCATATGCTATCAGTTTACCGGAAAATGATATGAACTATGTTGTCTACCTGAAGATTATAGATTATTCAGGAAATGTATCATATGTCAGCACAAATGGAGCTGTGCTTGATACACAGGCACCGAAGATTAATGTAACACTTCCGACTGATATCAATGGCATCTACGCTTCAAATGTAAATGTTGGCGTGTCAGTATCGGACAATGCAGCAACAGGTGTTGTTTCAGGTATCAGAAGTGTATCATACAAGGTAACAAGCCTGGGTCAGCAGACACAGACAGGAGATTTGTATACATACACTGCAACAGCAGGAAGCCTGAATGATCTGACTAAGTCAGTATCAAGAAATTTCACAGTTGATGCGGGATTAAACAACAGTAATGATGTACAGATCGAAGTGACAGCTGTTGATAATGCAGGAAACACTTATAAGACAACAAATGTAATCAAGATTGATATCACGGCGCCTACGATTGAAGTAAGCTATGATAATAACAGTGGAGATACAACATTTGGAGATGATACTTACTTTAAGGAGTCAAGAACAGCAACAGTTAAGGTTACTGAGCGTAACTTTGACCCTGCAAAGGTAATCCCTGTAATAGAGGCCAGTGCCGGAGGTGTTCCTTCTATATCAGGATGGACTACAGTTGGTGGCTCTGGAAACGGAGATGACACAGTTAATATTGCTACAATATACTATGGAAACGATGCTGATTATACCTTCAATATTTCAGCAGAGGATATCGCAGGAAACAAGAGCGGTGAGGTCAATTATGGCAACTCACTTGCACCTACAAAATTTACTGTAGATAAGACTGTTCCGGTGATTTCAGTAGCATATGATAATAATAATGCAGCAGAGACTGGCTTTTATAAGGAGCAGAGAACTGCTACCGTGACAATTCAGGAGCACAATTTTGAGACAAGCAGAGTTGTCCTAACAATGAATGCGACAGACAATGGAAATCCTGCTTCAGCGCCTACAATAAGTGGCTGGTCAGGAAGCGGTGATACACATACGGCAACAATTAGTTTTGCATCAGACGCTGTTTACACATGGACACTTGCATACACAGATAAGGCTGGTAACAAGGCAACTGACCTTGAGAATCAGAGCTTCTGTGTTGATCTTACAAAGCCTGCTATAACAATAAGTGGAATAAATCCTAATTCAGCAAACAATACTGATGGAAATATTGGTTTTGCTATTGAATGCGCAGATACCAACTTTGGCACATTTACTCCGGTACTGACAGCTGTAGTATATGAGAATGGTTCTTTTGCAACAAAAGAAATAGAAGGAAGCGCTTCATCTGTTGGAAATGGAGAGAGGATTGAGTATGGAAACCTCGAGGAGGATGGAATGTACTCACTCAGATGTGCAGCTGTAGACAAGGCTGGAAATGCTTATGATACGGTAAACATTGTTGATGAAGATGGAGTAACTTCAACTGTAAACCTGCAGGATGGAGATAATCTCATTGATTTCTCTGTCAACAGAAATGGCTCAACATTTGCATTAAATGATTACTCAATGGATGTAGTTAATGACTATTATGTTCAGGAGACAGCAGAGGATATCGTATTCTACGAGACTAATGCTGATGAACTCTTAAACTACAATATCAAGCTTAATGGCAATGCCCTTAAGGAAGGTAACGACTACAAGGTAACAGAGTCAGGCGGAGATGGAAGCTGGTACAGATACGAGTATGCTGTAAATAAATCACTTTTTGATGACGAAGGTGAATACAATCTCGTCGTTGAGTCAGAGGACAAAGCCACATCAATGGCATATAGTGATTTGAAAAATGTTTCAGCTGATTTTGTAATTGATAAGACAGCTCCAACCTTCACAATCAGTGGAATTGAGGAAGACGGTAATTACAGAGGAACATCACAGAACGTTACTCTTGTTCCTACAGATGATGGAGGAAAGCTTGGACATGTCAAGGTCACAATACTTGACAAGGATGGAAAAGAACAGAAAGTAATTTCTGATATGTCAGGCGATGAACTTACAAAGTACCTGAATGGAAATGATGGAAAGATTAAATTTAAGGTGCCGGAGGGCGTAAATCAGCAGGTTGCAATACTTTGCGCTGACTGCTCTATCGGAACAGATGGTGGAACCAATACAACTGATTTTATTTACAAGGGTATAACAGTTTCATCAAACGCGTTCATTCTTTTCTTTGAGAATAAGCCGCTGTTTTATGGTGTGCTGGGTGTAGTTGCAGCAGCAATAATTGTACCAACAGGTTTTGTAATCTATAAAAAGAAAAGAAAAACTAAAAAAGAAGCATCAGAACAGTAATATAATGATCTGAATAAGAGCCGGTCATAAGATCGGCTCTTACTAAATAATTTGAGGGATGGACAAAGTAACACGTATATGCATAATGCTAATCAATCAAAAGCACGTTACGACAAGATATATCACACCAAGCACCCAGCTTGAAAATATGCCGTACAGTATCACAGGACCGGCAATCCTGAATATCTGACAGCCTATGCCAAATACCTGCCCCTCCACCTGGAATTCACATGCGGATGAGCATACTCCGTTTGCAAAGCCTGTTATAGGAACGAGAGCTCCTGCGCCTCCCCAGTTTGCGAGTGGTGCATACAGGTTTAGCGCAGTCAGTATGCAGCTTATGAGAATCAAAATCATGCTGCACCAGGCAGATGCTTCGTCACTGCTTAAACCAAAGTATTGTGTGCAGGTATTTACTATGAGCTGTCCGATAGTGCATATGATTCCGCCGAGTATAAATGCCTTTAGCATGTTTGCAGAAAGGCAGTGAGTAGGTGTGACGCGCTTTACATATTTGTTATATTCATCATTTCGTTTTTCTTTTTGGTCAGTAGTCATGTTTTCAGACCTCCTTTTTTATAGGATGACCGTATTTTTTAAATGTATTCATATATTTGATTTGGGTATAGTTACTTATTAAAATTAAAGTAACTGTTCAGTACAGAAATATGCGGTACCGCATATTTCGTAAGAAAACGTATATTATGTAGGAGCAAGCGCCCATCAGCGCAGCTGATTCTTATGCGCTTGCGGCTCGCAACTGTGAAGGTACTGAACAGTTACGAATTAAATATGAAGGATATATCAAATAATCCTTGCCACTTTCTGCTTTAAATAGTAGAATTGTAGCAAGGATTATTTTTATGCGGTAGCGCATCAAAGTAATAAATCACAGCAAAGCATATAATTGCGATAAATAATGCAAGTATTTTGCAATAAAGAAAAGGAGACACATATATGTATACACTTGACGACATCAAGAAAGAAGATCAGGAGATTGCAAGCGCCATCACAGACGAATTTGAGCGCCAGAACAGCCACATCGAGCTTATTGCCTCTGAGAACTGGGTAAGCCCTGCTGTTATGTCAGCTATGGGAAGCATTCTCACCAATAAGTACGCTGAGGGATATCCGGGAAGAAGATACTATGGCGGCTGCGAGTGCGTGGACGAGGTAGAGGAGCTTGCCAGAGAAAGAGCCAAGGAGCTTTTCGGCGCAGAGTATGTAAATGTACAGCCACACTCAGGTGCTCAGGCCAACATGGCAGTACAGTTCGCCATCTTAAAGCCGGGCGATACCATCATGGGAATGAATCTTGACCACGGCGGACACCTCACACATGGTTCACCGGTCAACTTCTCAGGCTCATATTTCCATGTAGTGCCTTATGGAGTAAATGACGAGGGCTTTATCGATTACGACAAGGTAGAGGAGATCGCCCTTGAGTGCAAGCCAAAGATGATTATCGCAGGTGCATCTGCATATGCGAGAACTATAGATTTCAAGCGTTTCAGAGAGATTGCAGACAAGGTAGACGCAGTGCTCATGGTTGATATGGCTCATATCGCAGGACTTGTAGCCGCAGGACTTCATCCAAGCCCAATCCCATATGCACATGTCACCACAACCACTACACACAAGACTCTTCGCGGACCTCGTGGTGGAATGATTCTCTGCAGTCAGGAGATGCAGGATAAGTACAATTTCAACAAGGCTATTTTCCCGGGAATCCAGGGTGGACCTCTCATGCACGTTATTGCAGCAAAGGCAGTCTGCTTCAAGGAGGCATTACAGCCTGAGTTCAAGGAGTATCAGAAGCAGATTGTAAAGAATGCACAGGCACTTTGCAAGGGGCTTCAGAGCCGTGGCATCAAGATTGTATCAGACGGCACAGACAACCACCTCATGCTCGTGGACTTAACTCCGTTTGGTCTCACAGGAAAGTCTATCGAGAAGCTTCTCGATGCGGCTCATATAACAGCCAACAAGAATACTATTCCTAACGACCCACAGAAGCCATTTGTCACAAGCGGTATCCGTCTCGGAACACCTGCTGCAACATCAAGAGGCTTGAAGGAGGATGATTTCGACAAGGTTGCAGAGGCAATCGCCATGATCATTAAAGAGGGCGAGAGTGCAGTTGAGCCTGCAAAGGCTATCATCAAGACACTTACTGACAAGTATCCTCTTGCATTTTAAGGTTTTTCAGAGTAAAATGTTATAAGTTATAAAAACATAATACTTTGGAGGAATTATGATAGACTTAAAGTTTTTAAGAGAGAATCCGGATCTCGTAAAAGAAAATATTAAAAAGAAATTCCAGGACCACAAGCTTGTGCTCGTCGATGAAGTAATCGAGTATGACAAGAAAGCCAGAGAAGCACAGCAGGAGGCTGATGATCTTCGTGCAAAGAAGAATCAGGTCTCTAAGCAGATTGGTGCTCTTATGGCACAGGGCAAGAAGGAAGAGGCTGAGGCTGTAAAGGCTGAGGTAGCACAGATTTCAAAGCGCCTCACAGAGCTTGAGCCGCTCGAGAAAGAGTATCAGGACAAGGTGCTTGAGGATATGATGAAGATTCCAAACATCATCGATCCATCAGTTCCAATCGGAAAGGATGATACCTTCAACGTGGAGAACGAGAAGTTTGGTGAGCCTGTTGTTCCTGATTTCGAGATTCCTTATCATACAGATATCATGGAGAGATTTGACGGAATAGATCTCGATGCAGCAGGAAAGGTTGCAGGAAATGGTTTCTATTATCTGATGGGAGATATCGCACGTCTTCACTCAGCCATGACAGCATATGCGCGTGACTTCATGATTGGAAAGGGCTTTACATACTGCATCCCACCATTCATGATCCGTTCAAATGTCGTAACAGGTGTTATGAGCTTTGAGGAGATGGATGCCATGATGTACAAGATTGAGGGAGAGGACCTCTACCTCATCGGCACATCTGAGCACTCAATGATAGGTAAGTTCATCGATACAATAAACGATGAGTCAAAGCTTCCATACACACTCACAAGCTACTCACCTTGCTTCCGTAAGGAAAAGGGTGCACACGGCATCGAGGAGAGAGGTGTTTACCGTATCCACCAGTTTGAGAAGCAGGAGATGATTGTTGTCTGCAAGCCACAGGATTCAAAGGAATGGTATGAGAAGATGTGGAAGTACACAGTAGAGCTTTTCAGAAGTCTCGATGTGCCTGTCCGTACTCTCGAGTGCTGTTCAGGAGACCTCGCAGATCTCAAGGTTAAGTCATGCGATGTAGAGGCATGGTCACCAAGACAGAAGAAGTACTTCGAGGTTGGAAGCTGCTCTAACTTAGGCGATGCACAGGCAAGACGTCTTAAGATTCGTGTAAAGGGCGAGGATGGCAAGAAATACTTTGCACATACTCTTAACAACACAGTTGTTGCTCCACCACGTATGCTCATCGCATTCCTTGAGAACAACCTGAATGCAGATGGCTCTGTAAATATCCCTAAGGCACTTCAGCCATACATGGGTGGTACAGAGAAGCTTATTCCGAAGCACTAGTATAGCGTTCTGGTTTTTGAAATAAACTGGTTCATGTATATAGTTAATACATGTATATAACAGCCGTAGCTGCGATTGAAAGATAAATCGCGGCTACGGCTGTTTTCAATTATCTATTTAAATTCTACAATATCATTCGGAGTGCAATCAATGATATTGCATAATTTTTCTACGGTTAGCAAAGTTATGTTTTTGTTTTTCTTTAAACCGTCTAAAGTTTTATTATCCAAGCCTGATTTTAATAAGTGATATTGAGAAATGTTCTTCATTTCTAGTGTTTTCCATAATGGTGCATAGCTAATAATATTTATCATCTCCTTATATTTGATAGCTTGATTATATTGATGTATTATTAAAATAAATATTGTGGAGATATTCACAATGTGATATAATCAATAAAAATCACAAAGGAGATGTATATTTATGAAAAGATTTTTACAGGTGTTGGCTTTAATTTTTTTTGGCTTTATAGGCCTTATAGGAGCATTTTTTTTATTGATGCTGCTACTCGAATTTTTTGCGAATTTAGTTTTATCACATAGGGTTGGTGTAAGTGGTGCATTGGGATGGATGATTGCTGGTATTATATGTTTAGCAATTGGAGGAGGTGGTGTATGGTTTGCATTATCTATGGACAGATGTCCGGCATGTAAGAAAATATTTGCCATGAAACCCGGTAAAAGGGAGTTTTTAGGTAAGGAAAATGTTGTAGAAAGAAAAGAATATAATATTTACAATAGAAATCATGAGGTGACCGGAACATATGAAAAGGATGTACCTGTAACGAAATTATATTATTATCAGTGGTACATATGTAAATATTGTGGTCATAAAGAGTCTGAAACCATTGTAAGATAACATACAAGCTTGTAGGAGATATTGGACTATTATTCACATTTATATTAAAAAGGAGAAATAAAAAATGAAAAAAATATTAGTAAAGATAATATTATTGACTGTATGTATGGTATTTATGCTGTCGGGATGTTCTAGTAAGCCGGATGAAAAAAAGGTAACGGAAGACTTGAAGTCTTTTGAAAATGAAAATTTGAAATCCGGCGGGGAAAAAATTGATTCGGTAAAAATTGATAATTCTGAAAGTAATGATGATTCATATACGCTATATTGTACAGTAAAAACAGAAAAGAATGATATATCATATGAAAAACAGGTGAATGCAATATATAAAAAATCTAAGGAATGGGAGTTGGCAAACGTTCAGGTAAATATAAATTCAGAGTGGAAAATTACGCCTCTTAAAGGAGTAAGTAAAAAAGTCATAGAATCAGATCTTGTAGGTGAAGTAATAAAGCTTAAAAATGAGGAATGGGAAATAGAAAAAGGTGAAATCAGTGATTTATCGATAACCAAGCAGGAAACAGACTTGAAAAACAAAAGAGATAAAATAACTGTTGATATCACTTTAGATGGTGCAGTAGAAAAAGCAAAGGGAAGCTTAATTGTTGAATATAGTTTTAATAAAGAGTGGAATTTTAAAGGTGTAACCGATGCATCTAATGTAACATCTGAAGTCAAAGAAGACAAAAAGCTTGATACCTCAGAAAAATCAATATTAAGCTATATTACAAAACAATCTTTTCAATATGGTAATAAGTCAAATGGTTCAGGTTTAGTTTCGCTAATAAGTGATTCTACAGTTCAGGAAATACCTATGACAGAATCTGAGATAAGTAATTTTAAAATAAAAGAACAGTCTTCGGGAGCGAAGGGAACCATACAGACTGTTAAATGCAGTGCAACACTAACTAAAAAATATGTTACATTTTCTTTGGAAATGGAATTAACATTTACCTACAGTAGCGGTTGGAATGAACCATCAATTGAGACTAATGCAAAATTAGAAAATTTTGATATTACAGGTGAGTGGACCGGAAATTACACGGCTGCCGGAAGTAGTGGAACAGTATCTCTTAATATTTCAGAGGTAAATGGCGATGAGGTGTCGGGCTCTTATAGCTATACACCTGATAGAATAGACAAATATACACAGCCGGGCAGCTATAGTTTTTCGGGAACAATAGATAAAGAAACTTTAATGCTGAATCTTGAAGCAGGAGAGTGGATTTCAAAGCCGGAAAGAGTGCTATCAACGGATAAGGTCAATATTAGAGCCTTTATTAAAATAAATGACGAAATAATGGAAGGACTAGGTCATGATTCTGCACCATTTAAAGTATCAAAATAAATTATCATTTACTATGCTGCTTGTATGCATCAGTCTCTTAACTGCCTGTGGAAGCACAAAAGTAAATTCAAATAAAACTTCAGAAGTTCATTCAGGTGTTGATACAGAAAATAATGTATACAGTACAAAAGAGACAGAAGTGGCTACCGAGAATGAACAGGATAATACTGAACTTGGTGAAACATTTTATACTCTTGGAAGAATGGAAAAACCAAAAATACTGTTTGCATATGATTATTCAGTAAACTGGAAGTATATAGATATTGGTGAAGGGACCGAGTATAGACAGGAAAAGATAGAGGATCGCAAGGGTGCCGAAATTATATTTTGGCACTATGCGGAACAATTTTCCCAATATTATGGAGGTGGATATGATTTGCAAACTGCAAGCGTGGATAAGGTTGCAGATTGTGATTTTCGTATGGAAACCGAAGGCAATGAGGATGATTTGGGAAAGTTTTGTGTTGCAAAAATCAAGGTTATTGCTATAGAAGATGGTCTTAGCGATGAAGGCGAACAGGAATTTGATGGACCAACTTATTACGCGGTTGTTCCGGAAAGTTATTTGGGTCAGACCACATTTAAGGGAGGCGGAGGAGTATATGAAGAGTGCTCATGGAATTATTATGGAGGTACTTATGCGGTAGTAGCAGAAGCTGAAAGTGGAAAATTTACTGAGTCAGAGGAAAATGACGTTATCAAATTTCTATCAACATTTAGGCAAGAATATGAATAAAATCCGTGGTTTTTGAAATAAATTAGTTCATGTAAATATAACAGCCGTAGCTGCGATTGAAAGATAAATCGCGGTTACGGCTGTTTTGTGATAAAAGATGAATGCCATATTAAAAACTGGTTGACACGATATATACCGTGATATATACTAAATGTAAAAGGAGGTGTTCTATTATGTTAACAGCTAAGCTATTTGAGAATGGGCGAAGCCAGGCAGTTAGATTACCTAAGGAATGTCGTTTTGATGGGGACGAGGTTATGATAAATAAAGTCGGAGATGTGGTTTTTCTAATACCTAAAGATAATGAGTGGGCAGGACTGCTTAGTAGTCTGGATATGTTTACAGATGATTTCATGAAAGAAGGACGCATGCAGCCAGAAGTACAGGTACGAGAAAGTTTTTAATGAAAAGGGGTTTTTATGAAATACATGTTGGATACGAATATTTGCATATATGCAATAAAAAATAAACCTAAGGAAGTAATAAAGCATATTTTATCACACAAATCAGATGAATTATGTATATCAGCAATTAGCTACGGCGAATTAATGCACGGTGTGGAGAAAAGCACGTATCGCGAAAAAAATTATCTTGCGCTCTCTCTGTTTTTATCATCAATTACAATTTTACAATTTGATGGTATTGCAGCGGAAAAGTATGGTCTGGTGCGTGCTGGACTTGAAACTATGGGAACACCAATCGGACCAATGGATACTTTGATTGCAGCTCATGCTTTGTCCAAAGACCTTATTCTTGTGACAAATAATACAAGAGAATTTTGTCGTGTTGATGGATTAAAGCTTGAAGACTGGACTATTGCATGATGCTACAATAAAATTTACAGAGAAGAAAATCCCTTACCAAACACTTCACTGGTGCTCATCACAGACATAAAAGCGTGCAGCTTATTCTGATGTATGAAGCTTCTAAGCTCTATTGCCTGCTTCTTTGTGAGTGTGCTGAAAACGATATAGTTTTTCTCGCCGGTGTAGGCACCTCGTGCCTCCACATATGTGGCGCTTTTCTCCAGCGTGTTGGTAATGTAATCGCATATCACATCCTTGTCATCGCAGATGAGCATTATGGATTTTCTGAGCATGATATTTTCGATGATTGCATCAATCATAAATGATTTCACAACAAGTCCGACAAATGAATACAGAGCAGTCTTTATGTCAAACACAAAGCAGGCGATGATAATCATGACGAGGTCGGTGAGAAATAAAGCCATGCCGATATTTTCTACATGTGCATATTTTTTTACAATCATGGCGATAACATCGGTTCCGCCACTTGAAGCACCTACATAGAAAAGCAGTGCAGATGCGATTGCAGGAAGAGCGATGGCAAAAATCAGCTCAAGCATTGGCTCGTTTGAGAGAGGATGAGTGAGCGGATCAAGTTTTTCAAGTGCCAGAAGCTCAATTGATAAAAGAACTGTGGCATAGGTAGTCTTAATCGCAAAGCCTTTGCCAAGGAAGAAAAAGCCCACTACAAGCAGAAGCATGTTCACAATAGTAGAAAACATACTCGCTGAGAGCGGTGTAATCTTTGCAAACACAACTGCGGCACCGGTTACACCACCGAAGGTGAAGTTGTTTGGGAACTTGAAATAGTATACACCGATTGCCATGATTGTGATACTGAGTGTCATTATCAGAAAATTTTTTATCTGTTTAAGCATTTGTAGTTCTCCTTTATGATTTGACAGCTTGTCAGGTATTTATTGCAGTGCTGTGTATCATAGCTTTCTTTTGTATTATTAATTTAATTGTATTATTAATCGTTCAAATCTAAATATTTATTTGCATGGATAGTGTAGGACGATGGATGTCTGATGTCAATATAATCCGTGAAATAAATTATAAGTATTATTTCTATAAAAGATATATTATATTAGTAAAACTAATAAGAATAATTACAATATATAATTGGAAAATTTAGCACTATGAAGGTATACTATAGGTATTGAACGAATTGCAGATTATTAGGAGGAACAATAATGGATTACAAGAATTCAGGTGTTGATATCGAGGCAGGTTACAAGTCAGTAGAGCTTATGAAAAAGCATGTAAAGGAGACTATGAGACCGGAGGTGTTAGGTGGTCTCGGAGGCTTCTCAGGAGCGTTCTCACTTGCTTCCATCAAGGATATGGAGGATCCGGTGCTTTTATCGGGAACAGATGGCTGCGGAACTAAGGTAAAGCTTGCTTTCATCATGGACAAGCATGATACAATCGGAATCGATGCAGTTGCCATGTGTGTAAATGATGTGGCATGTGCAGGCGGTGAGCCATTATTTTTCCTTGATTATATAGCATGTGGAAAGAACTATCCGGAGAAGATTGCTACAATCGTAAGCGGTGTGGCAGAGGGCTGTAAGCAGTCAGGCTGTGCACTCGTTGGTGGTGAGACAGCAGAGCATCCGGGTCTTATGCCTGAGGACGAGTATGACCTTGCAGGCTTTGCAGTTGGTGTGGTTGACAGAAAGGACATCATCACAGGCGAGGAATTAAAGGATGGTGATGTACTTATCGGAATGGCATCAACAGGCGTACATTCAAATGGATTTTCACTTGTCAGAAAGATTTTCAAGATGGACAAGGAGACATTAAATACATATCATGAGGAGCTTGGCACTACACTTGGAGAGGCACTTCTTGCCCCTACAAGAATCTATGTAAAGGCTCTTAAGGCTGTAAAGGACGCAGGAGTCACAGTAAAGGCCTGCAGCCATATCACAGGCGGCGGCTTCTATGAGAATATCCCACGTATGCTCATAGATGGCAAGCGTGCCGTAGTTGAGAAAAACAGCTACCCTGTTCCACCAATCTTTAAAATGATGGCTAGAGAGGGAAATGTTGAGGAGCAGATGATGTACAATACCTACAACATGGGACTTGGAATGATTGTCGCAGTTGACCCTGCAGACGTGGACAAGACTATGGAGGCTATGAAGTCTGCCGGAGATACACCATACGTAGTCGGAAAGATTATTGACGGCGAGAAGGGTGTAGATCTCGTATAATAACATTCAATATATTGTTAATAATTGTATACATCGTTGCGAGGAAAAAGAATGAAAATTGCAGTATGTGTATCGGGTGGCGGCACCAATCTTCAGGCCATCATAGATGCAATAGATAACGGAACAATTACAAACACACAGATAGAGGTTGTTATCAGCAACAACGCAGATGCATATGCGCTTGAGAGAGCTAAAAAGGCAGGAATAAAGGCAGTATGCATCTCGCCAAAGAGCTATGAAAGCAGAGCTGCCTTCAATGAAGATTTCTTAAAGCAGCTTAACTCATATCATGTGGATTTAGTCGTACTGGCAGGCTTTCTGGTAGTGATTCCACCTGAGATGATAAAGCAGTACAGAAACAGAATCATAAATATCCATCCATCGCTCATACCATCTTTCTGCGGCACAGGCTACTATGGTCTTAAGGTGCATGAGGGAGTGCTTGCACGCGGTGTGAAGGTGACAGGTGCCACCTGCCACTTTGTGGATGAAGGCACAGACACAGGCCCTATTATTTTACAGAAGGCAGTCGAGGTAAAGCAGGGTGACACACCTGAGGTGCTTCAGCGCAGGGTTATGGAGCAGGCTGAGTGGAAAATCATGCCACACGCTATCGACCTGATAGCAAATGGCAGGGTGTCAGTAGAAGACGGACATGTTATTATAGATGAGAAGTAATGACAGTGCTGTAAGTAATTAGTATGTAAACACAGATAGATTATGATTACCGGACAATGAAAAGCTTATATATAGCTTAGGTATAGGAGGCAAAAATGAAGGTATTAGTAGTAGGAAGCGGCGGAAGAGAGCATGCAATATGCAGGGCTGTTGCAAAGAGCTCACGCGTTGATAAGATATACTGTGCACCGGGCAATGCAGGTATCGCTGCACTTGCAGAGTGTGTGCCAATCGGTGCGATGGAATTTGATAAGCTCGTATCATTTGCAAAGGATAATGCCATTGATTTTACAATCATAGGTATGGATGATCCGCTTGTAGGTGGTATCGTTGACGAGTTTGAAAAGGCAGGGCTCAAGTGCTTCGGACCAAAGAAGAATGCAGCTATTCTTGAGGGCTCAAAGGCATTTTCAAAGGATCTCATGAAAAAGTATAATATCCCTACTGCGGCATATGAGAATTTTACTGATGCCAAAGAGGCTCTTAAATATTTAGAGACAGCAAAGTTCCCTATCGTTTTAAAGGCAGACGGACTTGCTCTTGGAAAGGGTGTGCTTATCTGCAATACTCTTGAGGAGGCAAAAGAGGGTGTCAGAACCATCATGGAGGATAAGAAGTTTGGAACAGCCGGAAACACCATGGTAGTTGAGGAATTCATGACAGGCCGTGAGGTTTCAGTGCTTTCATTTGTAGACGGAAAGACTATCAGGATTATGTCATCTGCGCAGGACCACAAGCGTGCAGGCGATGGAGATACAGGTCTTAATACAGGCGGCATGGGCAATTTCTCACCTAGTCCGTTCTATACCAAAGAGGTCGATGAGTTCTGCAAGAAGTATATTTATCAGGCAACTGTAGATGCTATGGCTAAAGAGGGCAGACCTTTTACAGGAGTTATCTTTTTCGGACTCATGCTCACAGAGGATGGACCAAAGGTGCTTGAGTACAATGCAAGATTCGGAGATCCTGAGGCACAGGTTGTGCTTCCTCGTATGAAGAATGATATCATTGATGTGATGGAGGCCTGTGTAGACGGAACTCTTGACACAATAGACTTGCAGTTTGAGGACAATGCATGCGTATGCGTAGTTCTGGCATCAGACGGATATCCTGTCAAGTATGAGAAGGGCTTTAAGATAACAGGGTTTGAGAAGTTTGACGGCAAAGAGGATTATTACTGCTATCATGCCGGCACCAAATTTGATGCTGACGGCAATATCGTCACAAACGGAGGACGTGTGCTTGGTATCACTGCAACAGGTGCCACACTCAAGGAGGCCAGAGCCAAGGCTTACGAGGCGACAGAGTGGGTACAGTTTGATAATAAATACATGAGACATGATATCGGAAAGGCAATAGATGAAGCATAAGGGTATTATTTTTGATATGGATGGAACTCTCTGGGATTCTGCAGAGAATGTGGCAAAATCATGGAATAAGGCCATAGCAGATTATGGCTATGAGAGGGCACCTATCACAAAAGAAGACATGTATTCAGTAATGGGAAAGACAATGGATGTACTGGCATCCATTATCTTTCCTAATTGTACTTGCAGAGATGAGTTAATTAATGTATGCTATAGGGAAGAAAACGATTACTTGACCGCTCACGGAGGAGAGCTTTATCCTGATGTAGAAAAGACACTTGATGAGCTGTCAGAAAGCTATGACCTTTATATAGTCAGCAATTGTCAGCGTGGTTATATAGAGTCTTTTTTTGCGTACCACGGACTTGGCAGGTTTTTTAAGGATACGGAGTGCTACGGCAACAATGAGCTTGAGAAGTCAGAAAACATAAAGCTTATTGTAGAGCGCAATAATATAGATGAGGCAGTGTATGTCGGAGACATACAGGGAGATTACGATTCCAGCAAAAAGGCAGGAGTTAAGTTCATCCATGCAGCATATGGGTTTGGCACAATAGATGACGATGTGCCTGCTATTCGCAAATTCTCTGAGCTGCCGCAGGTGGCTGACAGAGTATTTGAGGAAATTGAAAAGCTCTGATGAGAATTTAATTTGAAGTAAAGTTTATGAATATGTAGATAATGGGGTTTCCACATGTCAGATAAGCGTAACAGAGGGAGAAGAATTACAGATAGAATAACAGAGGCTTACTATGAGCTGATGAAGATTGTTGCAGAAAACAATCATGAGCGCATGTTTGAGTACTATGTGGAAGATGATGAGGCATATATTTTCAAAATAGTCAACTCTTCTCCGGCTCAGGAGACAGTATATCCGGTTTTTAAACAAAATATTGACACATACATGTCAGAGTGTCCGGAAGACAGCATCGAATGCTTCAAAAAGCAGCTTGATAAATGTCTGCTTCGGCCTATGCGAACTGCATTCCAGCTTAGTTTTATATCAGAGGATGGCAAGAGCAGGCCGGTTGAGATGTACATGGTCAGCATACCTGATCTGGATAAAAAGGTATGTATGGTAGTTGGAGTAATGTTTGATATCAGAGATGAAAAGGGGCTTTTGGATTCGCTGACAGGCACATACAATCACCTTGCATTTGAGAATAAATGTACATCACTTATCAGGCAAAAGGGAACAAAGCTTTTATTTGTGATGCTTGATGTGGATGATTTCAAGATAGTAAATGACACCTTGGGACACAATGTGGGGGATAGGGTATTAAGCCAGACAGGACAGGTGCTTAAGGAAGCGGTTGGAGCCAATGGTATAGTTGGCAGGCTTGGCGGTGATGAGTTTGCGGCGATTGTATTTGGCTTAGAGGACAGTGATGCTGTGGACGAGTTCTGCGTAAAGCTGTCAGGCAAGCTGAAGAATATTATCTTTGATATGGAGTATTCTGCATCAATCGGCATGACTACAGGCGATGACAGAGAACTGACATTTAAGGATCTGTACTATGAGGCGGATCAGGCCATGTATTACTCAAAGAGACAGGGAAAGAATCGCATATCGTTTTTCGATTCTATCAGGAAAAATGATATAACCGTTCCGCATAATTCCTGCGCTCTTTCCAATACAGGTGCACCCTGTAAGCTGTCAGATATGGAGATATTCTCGTATGATGAAATGCCGGACTATATACTTGCAGTAGATGAGGAGAGCCGTAGAATAGTATTTGTCAATAAGGCTATCAGAAATTCAAGCGTTATGACAGCATCTCAGATTGATGAATTTATTTCAAAGCCGTTTGAGGATGGGTTTATTGATTTGTTTTTACGGAAAAAAGAGCAGGGAAACAGAGTATCGGTTTTTTCAGGAAAGGATCATCCCGACAATATAGTTGCAAAGCTTTTAGGCGAAAAGAAGCTCATAATCAAGCTGAATCATAAGGATTATAATGGCTATAGACTGCTCATGATGATAGATTTGAGTGATGAGTCAAAGCTGAATGCTGTTATGAGACGGATAATCAACTACAGGTCGTTTATGCAGAATTTCATTGATGCTATTAATGATACCACCGAAGGCTTGGGGTATAGGAACTATTTACGGCTGCTTAGAGAGTTTTACAATGCAGATTGTGTGGCTGTCATTTATAATGGAGAGAGTGCGTGGGACACAATTGAGGAGATACATATACCAAGTGCCAAGATTATGGCAAAGGTGGTTAATGAATCTGTTTCAAGAGGTGCAATTGTAGATTTCCTCGCTCTGTTTAATGACGCCGGTCGTGTGTTTATAAGTGATATTCAGTCAATTGAGGGTGAATACAGGAATTTATTCAAGCGTATGGCTGATGTCAGAATATGGTCTACATCTGCGGTTCTGCTAAACAAAGCAGAACAATGCTTTGGTGCCATCGCGGTTATGAATCCAAGAGCCAATTCAGGAAGTATGGATTTGATTGATATGATTGGCATTTCAATATCGAATAGTTTGTTTTATGAGAAGGCAAGGGCTGAGTATGAGTACAGGCTCAATTTTGACCAGGTTACGGGCTTAAGAAAGAGGGAAACCTTTAACAATCTCGGAGAGAGCTATGTGGAGTATGACTGCAGCTTTATGGGAGTATTTGCATCAGATATCATAAGGCTTTCAGATATAAATGATAAATTTGGATATGCGGCAGGAAATGAGCGTCTTAGGATGGTTGCAGATGTGATCAGTGGCGTTTTTACAGGCTATGATATATACAGGTACGAGCAGGATGAGATAGTTGTTTTTTGCAAGGATATTGATAAAAAATCATTTATGGGACTTGTCAGGATAGTAAGGGAAAGCCTTGATGATCTGGATTTCTCAGTATCGACAGGCTTTAGTTGGACGGACAAGCCCGACATAGCAAGGCAGCTCTCAGAGGTTCGCTTAATGTATGATATTGAAAAGGACGCAAAGCTTAAGAGTCTTGACAGTATAATGAGAAATAAGGTATTTAAGGATGTGGTTTCTGAGATTGAAAAGGGAAGCTTCATGGTGTATTATCAGCCGAAGGTTGATTCAAGAACAGGCATCACAGTCGGGGCGGAGGCCCTTATCAGATTTTTTGATGAGGCTCATGGTGTTGTAGGACCAATTCATTTTATCGAGATTTTAGAAGAAAACAGATGCTCGCATCTTATTGATTTATTTGTACTTGATGAGGTATGCAAGGCGCAGAAGCTTCGCTGTATAAGTGACAGGAGAGTGGTTCCGGTATCTGTGAATTTTTCAAAAAATACACTGGAATATGCAGACCTCCTGGATCAGGTGAAGGAGATAATGAACAGGTATGATCTCCCGGAGGGGCTTGTTCAGATAGAGATAACAGAGTCTGTTGGTGATATGGACATTGTATTGATAAATAATATTGCCCAGTCTCTTATTTCGATGGGCTTTCGTCTTTCGATGGATGACTTTGGCACGAAGTACTCTAATCTTGAGATGCTCTTTAAGTTTCCATTCAGCATTGCCAAAATTGACCGTTCCCTGGTCAAGAACCTTGAGAGCAATGAGAAGAGCAGGATTATGTTAAAGCACCTCATATCCATGATTAATGAGCTTGGCATAGAGTGTGTTGCCGAGGGGGCAGAGAATGAGGAGCAGGTAGGGCTATTACAGCAGTTTGGCTGTAATATTATTCAGGGCTATTTCTATTCAAAGCCGGTTACACTTGATGTTTTCACGAGTGAGTTCGTGGAAAAAACAAGGAATCAATTGTGATTCACAATTTTTTATATAATGCAGCTATTAACAGGCGTCTGTAGCAGGAAAAGCGGATAACAGCTGCAAAAAAGATAAAAGGAAAGGAAGAAAAATGTTAGAGAAAATCTTCAAACTCAAACAAAACAACACAACGGTCAAGACAGAGATTCTTGCCGGTCTGACAACATTCATGACCATGGCATATATCATTGCTCTTAACCCAAACCTCCTCACCGGATTTGGTGCTGAGGGAACAAAAGCACTATGGAACGGAGTGTTCCTGGCAACATGTATTGCTTCGGCAGTCGGTATGTTTGTCATGGCATTTCTTGCCAACAAGCCGTTTGCACTGGCTCCGGGTATGGGACTCAACAGCTTCTTTGCTGTAGTAGTTGCCAATATCGTAAGCATCACAGGCCTGTCATATGTTGACTCATTTCAGGCTGCACTGTGTATCATCCTTATTGAGGGTATTTTATTCTTCATACTTTCAATATTCAATATCCGTGACAAGATAGTGGATGCTATTCCTTATGGTGTCCGTATGGGTATTTCACCAGCTATCGGTCTTATGCTTTTAAATATCGGCTTTGGCTCAAATGCCGGTGTTTACTCAAAGGATGGTGGACCATTTTATGTGATGAAGGATTTCTTCGGTGCACTTACACCGGGACTTGCCAAAACAAATATGACAGATGGATATTCTTCAATGGTGCTCACTGTTGTGACCATGTTCATCGGACTTTTTGTTATCATTATTTTAGCTCATAAGGGTGTCAACGGAGCAGTACTTTTTGGTATGCTTGCAGCCTGCGTAGTTTACTGGGCAGGAGAGGCTATATTCTTTGGAACAAATCCTTTTGCATCACTTGCAACAGCTTCATTTGTACCACAGTTTAAGGATATGGCAGATACAACACTGTTCAAGTTCGATTTCAAGGATTTCATCAGTATTGGATGGTTTACAGCAATTTCACTCATCATCACATTCTGTATCATAGATATGTTTGATACCATCGGAACACTTGTTGGTACTGCATCACGAGCAGGAATGGTTGATAAAGAGGGAAATATGCCAAACATGAAGGAGGCTTTGGTTTCCGATTCAGTTGCCACAATGGTTGGTGCCGTAACAGGTACATCTACAGTAACAACTTTTGTTGAGTCTGCATCAGGTGTAGAGGCCGGTGGACGAACAGGTCTCACAGCTTTCACAACAGGTATCCTGTTCCTTGCATGCATCTTTATAGCACCGCTTGCAGCAATCATTCCAGCCGCAGCAACATCATCAGCACTTATCTATGTTGGTATCCTGATGCTTGGCGGTCTTAAGAAGGTGGATTTCGAGGATCTCTCACAGGTTGCTCCGGTAGCACTCATGCTTATTGCAATGCCTATCTCCGGATCTATCGGACATGGTATAGGTCTAGGACTTATCACATATACTGTACTCAAGGTCTTTACAGGAAAAGCAAAGGAGGTTTCTATCCTTACTTATGCTATTTCGCTTCTCTTCCTTGTGAAGTTCTTCCTTGTAGTGTAGTGTTTTAAAGCTTAGTGATTCATAATGGTTATAGTACGAAAATGATATAATTAGCTTTTATATGCCGTCCATGGCATATAACGCCTTGCCCCGCCATCCTTGGCGGGGCATTGTTGTGTGCGGATATAATTCTAACAGCCACTAAGTGACTGCGTAAGGCTTAATGATGCATTAAACTGTGCTGTAGCGGCATTTTCTTATGTAGTGACAATAATTTATATACACAAACATATGTTCTTGACATTTGAGCGTAATCAATGTAAAATTGCAATATGGATAAGCATAATGAAGAGCACATTTATGTGGCAATAGATTTAAAATCATTTTACGCATCAGTAGAGTGCAGAGAGAGGGGAAAGGATGCTCTGACCACTAATCTGGTCGTGGCAGATCCAACACGCACGGAGAAGACTATCTGTCTTGCAGTATCGCCGGCTCTTAAGGCATATGGCATACCGGGCAGGGCGCGCCTTTTTGAGGTGGTACAGCGTGTGAAGGAGGTAAACAAGCTGCGTCTGTCGAAGCTTATGGCGAGTGGACATGCTGCCGGGACAGTGGAGAGAAGCCGACAAATTGAGGGCGAACAATCTGATAGAAAACAATCAGCAGGTGAACAGCAAAAAAGAATTCAGACTGAGGGCAATCCGGATGAAAGAAAAAAATATGTAACAGAAATTGATATAGCAGAAAATGATATAACAGAAAGCACAATGGCCGGCTTTGATTATGCATCATATAATGCGAATCTGCTTGATGCACATCCTGAGTATGAGCTGACATATATTGTCGCACCGCCGCGTATGGCTTTGTATATGGATTACAGTACACGCATATACAATATTTATCTTAAGTATATCGCACCTGAGGATATCAGTGTTTACTCGATAGATGAGGTTTTTATGGATGTGACACACTATCTTCGCACTTATCACATGACGGCAAGGGAGCTTGCGTCTAAGATGATAGACGATGTCCTTAAGGATACCGGTATCACGGCAACCTGCGGCATTGGTACCAATCTGTATCTGTGCAAGATAGCCATGGATATTATGGCAAAGCATGCCATGCCTGATGAGCGGGGAGTGCGTATAGCAGAGCTTAATGAGAATAGCTATAGGCGAAAGCTATGGGACCACAGGCCGATTACCGATTTCTGGAGAGTGGGAGCAGGTTATGCCAAAAAGCTCGAGGCAGCCGGCATGTATACAATGGGAGATGTGGCCAGGTGCTCAATAGGCGGTTCGAATGATTTTTACAATGAGGAAAAGCTGTATAAGATGTTTGGCATCAATGCAGAGCTTCTTATAGACCATGCATGGGGGTATGAGCCTGTTACAATAGCTGATATCAAGGCATACAGACCGCAGACCAACAGCATCAGTTCAGGGCAGGTGCTTCAGGAGCCGTATGATTATGAGAAGACAAAGCTTATTGTGCGTGAGATGACGGACCTTCTTGTGCTTGATCTGGTAGATAAGAGGCTGGTTACAGACCAGATAGTACTCACTATAGGGTATGATATTGCAAATCTGTCTAATAAGGCTGATAGCTGTTTGGGCAATAATTATGACCACGCAGTAAATAATAAAGGAAGAGACAGTATTGGCGGTAAAAAAGGTACACACAGAGATTATACAGGTGAGATTACCATAGACCGATACGGCAGAAAGGTTCCAAAGCATGCACATGGTACAGCAAATTTAGGGCGTTATACGTCATCCACGCGCATCATCATGGATGCGGTGATGGAGCTTTATGACCGTATCATAGATCCTTCTCTTCTGACACGAAGGATTACTGTGGTGGCAAACAGGGTCTGTGATGAGAGCAAGATGCAGGAAAGTGAGCAGTTTGAGCAGCTTGATTTATTTACAGATTATCAGGAGAGGGCTAAGGAAAAGCAGAAAGAGGATGAGGCACTTTCCAGGGAGAGAAAGCTTCAGGAGGCTATGATTTCCGTCAAGAAGAAATATGGAAAGAATGCCATGCTAAAGGGCATGAATCTTGAGGAGGGTGCCACAACTATTTCAAGGAACAATCAGATTGGCGGACACAAGGCATAGCAGCAACCGCTGTGGTTCTTAATCGGATTTTTCTTAGTGGTTTAAAATAGTTACGAAATAGTATATAAGGAGCATGGCATGGGAAAATATGATGATATTATAGATTTACCACATCATGTGTCAAAGGTACATCCGCAGATGTCTATATGGGACCGCTCAGCACAGTTTGCACCTTTTGCGGCACTTACAGGTCATGAGGAGGCTATTGCAGAGACAGCGAGGCTCACAAACGAGTGGCATGAGCCTGATGAGGACAAAAAAAGAGAGCTTGATGAGAAAATGAATGAGCTCATGATGCTTTATAGAAAGAGTAATTTCAATTCAGACAGTTTATATGACGAAAATGTCATAAACACAATGGCAGAGAATTATTTTGAGGTGACATATTTTGTGCCGGATGAGCACAAGGAGGGTGGCAGCTATGAGCATGTGACAGGGTATCTTAAAAAGCTTGACAGCATAGGGCACCTGATGATAGTTGTGGATGATAATGGTACAGAGACGGTAATTGATACAAGAAGAATATATGATATAGATTTGTGATGATTTTGTTAGGAATGTATTACTTGTAAATGTGGTATAGAAAGCAGGAAATTATAAAGATGGACAAGCAGATAGAAAGAGCCGGGGATGACAATAAAAATAATATTGGTGTGTTATATGGCATCGGTGTAGGTCCGGGAGATCCCGGGCTTATGACTTTAAAGGCTATCAATACAATAAAAGCATGTGATATAATTGCAATCCCTGCAGTTTCAAAAGAGGAATGCTATGCGTACAGCATAGTGCAGGCTGTTTTACCGGAGATAGAGAAAAAACAGATTATGTGCACTCCCTTTCCCATGATAAAGGACAAGGAAAAGCTTACTATATCACACAATAAGATATACTGTGACATAGTAAGTGAGCTTGAAGATGGCAAAAATGTGGCAATGCTTACAATAGGCGATCCAAGCGTGTATTCGACATATATGTATATCCATAAGCGTGTCATGCAGGCTGGTTTTACGGCAGTGATGATAAGCGGTGTGCCGTCGTTTTGTGCAGCTGCAGCGCGGCTTGGCATTTCGCTTGGTGAGATGATGGATGAGATACATATCATACCGGCTTCGTATGATGTGAGGGATACTGTGGGCTATGGTGGAACTTGTGTATACATGAAATCCGGAAAGAAGCTTGCAGAGCTTATAGAGGTGCTTCGCACAGGAGATGCTATCAGAAAAAAGAAAATGACAGTGTATGGTGTGACCAATTGTGGCATGGAGTCTGAGCGTGTGTACAGGGGGCTGGATGAGCTTACCAAAGCAAAAGGATATTTGACAATAGTTATAGTGAAATATAGCTAAAATGGGAGTTTACTTTTTGTACATAATTACTATAATAGTATAGTGAATAGAATATATATATTTGAATATAGAAAAGAGCTGAAATATCACATGAGTATAGTGGATAGATTTGGAGAAAAAGTAGGCGAGATAGCAGAAAAAGATCCTGTCAAGGCGAGGAAGCTTTTACTTGCAGGATATAGATTACAGGAAAAAAGATTAGCATTATTTCCGGATAGAAAGCTTCCGATGTCAGGGCAGTATGTGGCAAAGATTGTCATGAATAATATCATACAGGCACTTGCAAAGCCTGAAAATGCCGCCATGGTCAGTATTTTTGTACCGGGGGAGCTTTTGACGGCGGCAGGTCTCACACCATATTCGGTTGAGGCATTATCGTGCTTTATTGCAGGAACTAAATGTGAGCAGGCCTTTCTCAGACAGACCGAGAAGGAAGGATTTCCGGAAACTATGTGCTCGTATCACAGGGTTTTTCTGGGCGCAGCATTAAACGGTATAGTGCCAAAGCCAAAGTGCATGGTGTATACAAACCTGGCATGCGATGGCAATATGATGACATTTCCGTATCTAAAGGAAAGATATGAAATACCAGGCTTTTATATAGATGTTCCATATGAGAAGAATCATGACTCTGTTATGTATGTAGCAAAGCAGCTTAGGGAGCTTAAGAGTTTTTTGCAGGATGTCACCGGCAGAGAAATCACAGAGGAGTCTGTGAAAAAGGCTGTAGATAAGAGCAAAATTGCATCAAATAATTATTACAGGCAGCTTCACCTGAGAAAAGGACATGATATTGCGTCAACTCTCACAAATGAGCTGTATGCGCTTTTCATGTGTCATCTGCTTGCAGGAACTGATGAATCAGTCAGATATACACAGCTTCTGAGAGATGATGTGAGACGTGCACCTGCAGGAGATGGCTTTCATGTACTTTGGATGCACACCATGCCGTTTTTGCAGGATGCAGTGAAGGATGTGTTCAATTACAGTGATACAATCCATATCAGTGTAAGCGATTTTATAGCGGATGGTTTCAGAAGCATGGAGTCGGATGATCCTTACGAGGCACTTGCCGAAAAAATGGTTTACTGCATTTATAATGGCAGCGTGAACCAGAGAATAGAGGAGGCAAAGGAGCTTGCCGACACAGTTGGAGCAGACGGTGCTGTACTTTTTGCGCACTGGGGCTGTAAGAATACAATCGGTGCATCAAGCCTTATAAAGCGCTCACTCGAGAGGGAAGGACTTCCAACTATGGTTTTAGACGGAGACGGCTGCAACCCGGCAAATGCCAGTGACGGACAGATTTCCACAAGGCTTCAGGCATTTGTGGAGATGCTTACAGAGCAGGAACGTAATTAGAAATAATACACCGGTTATTGTGTGCGGTGTGTGGATATTTACTATAAACCAATTTCAGAAAGTGGAAAACAGATGATAAATTATGTTTGTAAATATGCTCCGGTAGAGCTATTTAAGGGATTTGGACAGGAGTGTGCTGTGCTTGAGGAGATGCCGGAGAATTTCGATAAATCAGATAAGATAGCTCATGCGAATCTCTGCGGATTCGGCAAATCAGTCATACAGGCTGTGCTCGAGGGCAAGGTAGAGGAGCTTGTGCTCGTGAATTGCTGTGATTCAATGCGCAGAGTCTATGACATCATAGAGAATACAAAGAAATGCAAATTCCTGTATATGCTTGATCTGCCTCATGAGGATAACGAGTGTGAAAACATAAAATTTGCACAGTCAATTCTTCGTTTGAAGAATGCGTATGAGAGATATTCGAACAGGACATTCGACAGGGAGCTTTTTATAAAGTCATTTGCAAACCCTCAATCTGAGCGCAAGCCTTACATAGGTCTTATGGGTGTGCATGTGAGCAGTATTCTTGAGAAGACAATACGTGAAAATATGCAGATGGATGTGGAAAATATGACATGCACATCCGGCAGAAATCTCATTATTTTACAGAAGGATCTTAGAAATATGGATGATGAGACTCTCTTTTTAGCATATGCAGAGAGCCTGCTCGGACAGATGCCGTGTGCCAGAATGAACAATAATACAAGAAGAAACCAGCTCTTTTTAGACCCTAGCCTTAAGGGCATCATATATCACACGATAAAGTTCTGCGATTACTATGGCTTTGAGTATGCAAGCATAAAGAATAATATTAAGGTGCCTCTTTTAAAGCTTGAGACGGATTTTACAAGCCAGAGTGCCGGGCAGCTTCTGACAAGGATACAGGCATTTGCAGAGACAATAGAGGGCTCAGATGACATGGACCCTACAAAAGGCATAAGCGAGGAGGCAAGAAGAAGGATGGAATCAGGAGTCTACTATGTAGCAGGAATTGACAGCGGCTCAACAAGCACAGATGTGGTGATACTGGATCAGGACGGAAAAATTAAATCGACAATGATTATTCCGACAGGTGGCGGTGCTATGATGAGCGCCGAAAAGAGTCTGGAGAAGGCTGTAGAAAAGGCCGGTATATCAAAGGATGATATTGTAAGGATTGTAACAACAGGATATGGACGTGCATACATCAACAGCGGTGATGACAGCATCACAGAGATTACATGCCATGCAAAGGGCGCGCATTATCTGAATCCCAACGTGCGCACAGTTATTGACATAGGCGGACAGGATATAAAGGCAATCAGTATAGATGAAAATGGTGCTGTGAAGAATTTCCTGATGAACGATAAATGTGCGGCAGGAACTGGACGTTTTCTGGAGATGATGGCAAGGACACTCGGACTTTCACTCGAGGAGATGAGCACCATGGGACTTGAGTGGAAGGAAAACATTGTGATTTCAAGCATGTGTACAGTTTTTGCAGAGTCTGAGGTAGTATCGCTGGTGGCACAGAACAAGGCTGTTTCTGATATTATCCACGGACTAAACATGTCTGTAGCTTCAAAGGTAGGCGCACTTGCAGCAAGGCTTGGGCAGGATAATCCGGGTGAGTATATGATGACAGGCGGAGTGGCAAAGAACAAAGGCATCACAAATGCACTTGAAGAAAAGCTCGGCGCAAAGCTGTATATTTGCGATGAGGCACAGCTTTGCGGAGCGCTTGGTGCAGCACTTTTTGCATATGAGAAGTGCAGGGAGGCTTAATAGAGAAGGCTTTATTTTACTCCATGATTTTTCCGTCAATACTTATTGTTACAACTTGCCATGGTATGAATTTTCCACTAGCTTGAAGAGCTTTTTTGGCCGCAATCTCCAGGCCGCCACAGCAAGGAACTTCCATTCGGACAATAGTTACACTTTGAATGTTGTTATTTTGAATAATAGCAGTCAGCTTTTCACTATAATCCACCTGATCTAATTTAGGACAACCAATTAAAGTTACCTTGTTTCGAATAAAATCCTGATGAAAGGCGGCATAAGCGTAAGCAGTACAATCAGCTGCGATTAAAAGCTTTGAGCCGTTAAAATATGGTGCATTAACAGGTGCCAGTTTGATCTGTACCGGCCAGTTTTGAAGCTTTGATCCTGAATCTGCGGTTGAAGTGGCTTTTACAGGCTCAGATGTTTCAGTTCGTCTGATCTGCATGATTTTAGATCCAGGACAGCCGGAGTGAGAGGTCATTGTCCGGTTTTTGGCAGCTATTTTTTTCTGTGCTTCTTTTACGGCTTCTTCATCATATGCAGGCGCTTCTCTCTCCTCAAATGAGATGGCTCCGGTAGGACATTCCGGGAGACAATCGCCCAGTCCATCACAGAAATGTTCTCTCACCAATTCAGCTTTTCCATCAATGATATCAATGGCACCTTCGTGGCAGGCAGATGCACAGGCACCACAGCCGTTACATTTTTCTTTATCAATCTTTATAATCTTTCTTATCATTTTTAACCTCCGTCAATAGTATTTAGCGTTTGTTTATGCTAGAATTATAGTATTATAAATACAACTAGTATGTTTGATTTCCAACAGGGAGGAACTATTTTGCAAAAATATTTATCAATCCTAAGAAACAGTCCATTTTTTAAAGGTCTAACTGATAACGAGATATTATCCATATTGCATTGTGTAAACGCAACAACAATTTCTAAAAAGCGAGATTCTTATATTTTCAGAGCAGGTGATATTACCGAAGTAATGGGGATTGTGGTGTCCGGCTGCGTCCTTATTATTCAAGAAGACATCTGGGGACATCGAAATATTTTGTCAAAATGTCACGCAGGAGATTTTTTTGGTGAGCCGTATGCAGCAAGCCGGGGAGCTGTCTTAAATATCAGTGTGGTAGCAGATGAGGATTGTGAGATTATTCTCTTAAATGTCAAAAGACTTCTGATTACCTGTCCAACTGCGTGTGAGCATCATCAGAAGCTGATCCGTAATCTGGTCAGTGTCCTGGCAAATAAGATACTGATTCTGAACGATAAGATCACACATGTTGGGAAGCGAACGATGAGAGATAAACTATTATCATATCTGTCGGCAGAATCTATCAGACATTCGTCGTTATCTTTTGATATTCCTTTTGATAGGCAGCAGCTAGCAGATTATCTTTGTATTGACCGTGCAGCAATGTCTACAGAGATATCAAAGTTACAAAAAGAGGGCTTTATAAAAACAAATCGAAATCATTTTGAATTAACTGTTTCTGATGATGCGGATTCACCCATTCCAGGACGGAAACGGTCGTGTGGGCAGATTGATTATGTTTAAGGAGTGCCTAAAATACAATATTATTCCGTTTATCATTGAGGACAATTTGAAGATGTTCTATTATCGTGGATTGAAGGAATGGGATAACGAAAAAGGATATCTGGATTATTTTATAATTGCATCATAACAAGTTCAATTTAGTCATTTATGCTTAAATGACTAAATTGAACTTGATTTTGATTAAATTAAATGATATAATTCAATTAAGTCATTTTGTTTAAAAGACGAAATTAAATTCGAAATGAGGCAATTAAAATGAAACAATTTGATTACATGGAAAAATGGAAAAAATTGCTTACACCACAAATTGTAAGTTATCTTACAACAATTCATGAGTACAAAGGTAAACAGCACTTGATTGCTGAACGTCATGCTGATGTACTGGAAAATCTTGTTGAGATAGCAAAGATTCAAAGTACAGAAAGCTCTAATAAAATTGAGGGTATTTATACTTCTGATGAACGATTAAAAAAAATTGTTTTGGATAAGACAATGCCCAAGACAAGAAATGAACGAGAAATAGCGGGATATAGGGATGTGCTCAACACAATACATGAGAATTTTCAACATATTCCGATTCGTGATACATTTATATTACAATTACATAGAGATTTATATAAATTCGAGAATGCCTCTTATGGAGGAAGATTCAAGACAGCTGATAATATTATTGAGGAAGAAGATGAAAGGGGCAATAAGTTTGTTAGGTTCAGACCATTACCTGCATGGGAGACGCCAGACGCAATCATTAATTTATGTACAGCTTATAATGAGGCAATCAACAAAGGCGAAGCAGACTCACTTTTGTTAATTCCCATGTTTATTATAGACTTCTTGTGCATCCATCCGTTTAATGACGGAAATGGAAGAATGAGCAGATTATTGACCTTATTATTGTTATATCAAAATGACTATATTGTTGGAAGATATATAAGTTTGGAAAAACTAATAGAGCGAACAAAGGATAGTTATTATGATGCTTTACAGTCAAGCTCGCAAGGCTGGATAGAAGATGAAAACAATTACGAGCATTTTGTAAAATATATACTGGGAATTATTACGGCTGCGTACCGGGAGTTTTTTGACAGGGCACATATTGTAGAAGAAAAGAAAGTACCAAAACCAGACAGAATAGAAGAATTGATAAAGAATCATTTAGGTACAATCACTAAAGCGGAGATTGTTAAAGAAGCGTCAGGAATAAGTACAACGACAGTGCAGCGGACACTAACAGATTTAGTCAAGGCAGAGAAGATAATAAAGATTGGAAATGGCCGTTATACAAAGTATAAATGGAACTGGGATAAGGAGACTTAAAAAAGTGATAACAGGTGAATTAAAAAATAAAATAGACAGTTTGTGGGAGATTTTCTGGACGGGAGGTCTTACAAATCCACTAGATGTAATAGAACAGATGACATATCTCATGTTCATTCATGATTTAGATGTGTCAGATAATACACATGCAAAAGAAAGTGCTATGCTTGGGCTTCCATACGAAAGTGTATTTGCAAAAGAGGTAAAAATTGGAGAGAGGACTATTGATGGAACACAGCTTAAGTGGTCTGTTTTCAGGGACTATCCAGCTGATAGAATGTATTCTGTAGTGCAGGAGATGGTATTTCCGTTTATCAAGAATCTGCATGCTGATAAGGATAGTGCTTTTTCAAAATATATGGATGATGCTATCTTCAAGCTGCCTACACCATTAATGCTTTCTAAAGTTGTGGATGCAATGGATGATTTATATACGCAGATGGCAAAGCTGAATGATTCAGATGCCAGGGGAGATGTGTATGAGTACCTTCTTTCAAAGCTGGCTACAGCAGGGGTAAATGGTCAGTTTAGGACACCTCGTCATATCATTAAAATGATGGTAGAATTAATGAATCCTAAAGCTGACGATGTAATCTGTGATCCTAGCTGCGGCACAGCAGGATTTCTGGTGGAAGCAGGAGAGTATCTGTGGGCTAATAAGAAAGATGAAATCTTTTATGACAAGCAGAAAAAAGACCATTTCATGAATCATATGTTTTATGGTTATGATATGGATAGAACGATGCTCCGTATTGGCGCTATGAATATGATGAATCATAGAGTAGAAAGTCCGTTTATAGAATACAGAGATAGTTTATCAGACCAGAATACAGATAAGGATAAGTATTCACTGATTCTGGCAAATCCTCCTTTTAAGGGAAGCCTTGATGCAGATATCGTATCAGCAGATTTGTTAAAGGTGTGTAAAACAAAGAAAACAGAACTTCTTTTCTTAGCATTATTTGTTCGAATGCTTAAAGTAGGTGGCAGATGTGCCTGTATCGTTCCTGACGGAGTATTATTTGGTTCTTCAAAGGCACATAAGGATATACGAAAAGAAATTGTGGAAAATCAAAGACTCGAAGCAGTTATCTCAATGCCATCAGGAGTGTTCAAACCATATGCAGGAGTATCGACAGCTATCTTGATTTTTACAAAGACAGAGCATGGTGGAACGGATAATGTATGGTTCTATGATATGCAGGCAGATGGATTTAGTCTGGATGACAAGCGTTCTCCAATTGCGGATAATGATATTCCAGATATTATTGAAAGATTCCGCAATCGTGATGCTGAGTTAGACAGAAAACGCACAGATAAGTCATTTATGGTGCCTAAGCAGGATATCGTTGATAATGCTTATGACCTTAGTATTAACAAGTATAAAGAAGTGGAGTATGTACCTGTGGAGTATCCGCCTACATCTGAGATTATGGCTAATATTCGTGAGATTGAGATTGAGATTGGGAATGAGATGGAAGAGTTGGCAAGATTGTTAGGAGAATGAAATTATGGCGAAAGTAAGTAAACGAGGTGGATTTTCCGATAGAAATAAAATAAAACCGGAAAATACAGAGATTCAGTTAAAAGAGTTTGATAAGAGGACTAGAGTACAATTGCAAAATATGATTAGCCAGTTTTATAAGGAAATATATGGTGATGAATATTATGGTGAAGAAAACATACAGGAATTTTTAAGATATGTTATCGGAACTATTTATTCGGAACCTGTGGATACTAGTCGGACTTATTATGATGATAAAGTGTTTAAAATTATTAATAATACCATACAAGAGGATGATTATGATGATGTTTTAACACTGATAGAAGCAATTATTCAGTATTGGGATTCGTATCTAATAGATGTGAGAGGATATGACTATTATAATGCTTATGATAATAGTTATCGAAGCTGCTCTATTTATGAAATCGCCAATTCATATTTACAAAGAGAATATGTAGGATATAGATTCATAGATGAGCAACTTACACCAATAAGTGATGATTATGAGCTGGAAGCAGTAAAGCAGGCATTGGATAATCCGTATTCTCCTGTATATGAGCATTTATCTAAAGCTAATAAGTTGCTTGGAGATAGAACATTTCCTGATTACGAGAATTCTATCAAAGAAAGTATTAGTGCGGTTGAAGCATTATGTGAAATACTTACTGGAATAACGGGAAAAGAGGCTTCATTGGGGAAAATGTTAAAAAAATTAGAAGATAATGGTGTAGTAATTCATGCAGGACTGAAGGCGGCTTTTAATATGCTATACGGATATACATCAGATGCTAATGGAATAAGACATGCTGGCAATATTGGTGGACCATCATCAACATTTGAAGAAGCAAAATTTATGTTGGTGTCGTGTAGTGCTTTTGTGAATTATTTAATTGCAGTTAGTGCGAAATGATAGAAAGGAAGACAAATTCGTGTTTGTAGAAGGAAAGCATAGATGAGAAAGAAACTAAAAGATGTCTGTATGTTTTATAGTGGGACAGGTTTTCCAATACAGTATCAAGGACAAACAAAGGGAGAGTATCCATTTTACAAAGTAGGTGACATTGCAAATAATGCTATAGCAGGTAAGATTTATTTGGAATTATGTAATAATTACATTTCTTCAGATGTGGCTAAAATGATTAAAGGGTGTATATTGCCTAAAGATACAGTGGTTTTTGCAAAAATAGGTGAAGCACTAAAACTTAATAGAAGAGCAATTACAAGTTGTGATTGTTTAATAGATAATAATGCTATGGGGATAGCTCCAAAGTTAGATTTTTTAAGAATACAATATTTTTATTTCTGTATGAAAAATTTGAAAATGCAAACTTTAGCAGAGTCAACAACAGTTCCTTCCGTAAGAAAAACTGTTTTAGAAAAATATGAGATAGAAGTTCCGTCATTAGTTGAACAGGAAGAAATAGAAAAGAAACTTACATTAACGCAGAAAATTATTGAAAAGCGAAGACAGGAGTTATCGTACTTAGATGAAATTATCAAGGCCCGATTTGTCGAGATGTTTGGAACACTAGATATCCCAACTCAAGCATTTGAAAAGGCGACATTAAAAGAATTGTGTAATAAGATTACAGATGGAAAACATGGCGGCTGTAAATCAGAAGTGGGAACAGAGCGATATTTTGTTGGAGCACGAGAAATTTATGATGATGATGTACATTATGAATCAGCACCAGAAATAAATATTGAAGAATTTGAAAAAGATTATAAGCGTTGCAATGTTGAAATAGGCGATTTTCTTATAGTTAATACAGGAGCAACAATAGGTAAGTCGGCAATTGCTTGTGATAAGAGAACTGAGCATACTTTGCTACAGAAAAGTGTGGCATTATTGAAGGTTAAGAAAGATGTATTGAATCCCATTTTTTTAAAGTGGTGCTACAGAGTTAATACAAAAATGTATATGGTGGAAAATGCATCAGCGCAACCTAACTTATTACTTTCAAAAATTAACGCAACGGTAATATATGTTCCTGATATAGAGCTTCAAAATCAATTTGCTGACTTCGTCCATCAAGTCGACAAATCAAAAGTTGCAGTTCAAAAAGCATTAGACGAAACACAAATGCTTTTTGACAGTTTGATGCAAGAATATTTCGGATAAGGAGAATGTTTATGAGTATAGTGGCAGCAATAGTATCATTGATGGGAGCAATTGTATCAGGAGTTCTTGCTACGATTATAACTTTAACAATTAATCATAAAAGTGAGATTATGAGAGAAAAGAAACAATTGGTGGCGGATATATTTGGATATCGATTTTTACTCAATAAAGACAGTGGAGTAGAAAAATTTTATGCAGCTATGAATCGTGTCCCAATAGTATTTAAAGATAACAAGAATGTTATAGAATCATATGACTACTTACATAGATGCTCATTAATAAATGATGCTAAAGAACGTTCTCGAAAAATGGAGGATGCGTTAGTTACTTTTATGAAGGAGTTATGTAAGGCAATAAATATTGATTGTGAAAATTGGAATGATAGTAAAATACTTAATATTTTTGGGGCATGAAATAGTAAAGCAGATTAATGTTTAATAAACAAATGGTATTGTATCATCCAGATGAGGGAAGCGTACCGGTTGATGCTATTTAAAAATATTTTTATGAGGGCGAGTTAGATAAGGAAGTGGTTATTTCCAAAAAGGAAACAACCACAAGGCATGTAATAATATTTTGGACAAATTATTCTATATAAAAGTTGAATGGAGGCAGGGGATGGCATTGCTGACAGTATATCATGGCGGATATCAGGCGGTTGATAAGCCAAAGATAAGAGCAAGTAAAAACACAAAGGACTTTGGAACGGGCTTTTATTGTACAATAATAAAAGAACAGGCACAAAGATGGGCAAGACGTTACAATACAAAAATTGTATCAATATATGATGTGAAGATTTTCTCTGAATTAACAATTATGGAATTTAAAGAGATGACAGAGGAATGGCTTGATTTCATTGTAGCATGCAGAAGTGGACAGCCGCATGATTATGATATTGTGATTGGAGCTATGGCTGATGATCAGATTTATAACTATGTATCTGATTATATAGACGGAACTATTACCAGAGAACAGTTCTGGGTATTAGCGAAATTTAAATATCCCACATATCAGATAGTTTTCTGCACAGATGAGGCATTAAAATGTTTGAATTATAGAGGATTTGAGGAGGTGCGATAGTGGCTGACCAGAAAAGAGAAAATAAAAAGGATAATGATTTATTTTTTACTTGCAGTCTAATCGAATACATTTCTCGGAAAACGAAAAATATTCGTGGTGATGTAGTGAATAAACTTGGAAAGACTAGAATTAGCAAGATTTATGAACTTGCGGATGTATATCATTGCGATAATATTGACAGTGTTAGTGATTATTTTATCGATGACGCAAATATTCACATGGGAGAATTTGATAATTTATCTGATTGTGGCTACGTAGTGCCGTCATATTGGGATATAGGAAAAGTGTACAAACGCTTGATAAAAATGGTTGTAGAAGATGAAAAAATAGAAACTGTTGATGCGCTGATAGAAGTGTACAGTTCGTTTATTAGTCCTAAGATAGATGATTACAATAGCAGTGTTTATTATGAAAATCCTAACTACATTTTTGAATGCTATAAGGAAAATAAGATGTTATAAAGAATATGGTTGTAGGATGTTGGTATCAGATGAGGAGAAACCAACATGGAAGAAAAAATTGTAATAGTATTGAATGAAATGTCAGAGTATTTATCAATTACTCAGATGAAAAAACTGCAAGAGGTGATTATTAAAACATTTGCTGAAAATGAAGCGTCAAAAGTAAATATAAAGAATGAAGACTTTTTGAATATGTTTTTGGCGGCGAAGAGAATCGAAGGCTGTTCGGAAAGAACGATTAATTACTATAAGGAGAGAGTATAGATTTGGATGCAAAAGAAAAAGGAGCAATGGGTGAGACTGTAGTATATAGAGAAATTGTTTCGATGCTTGGTGAGTTAGATTTTGAATGTAAGGTAATACAGAATGCAAGATTCCCATTTGAATCTGTGTATGGTGAGCGAGGGTATATAACAGCAGAGATAGACATCGTTGTATTTACACCTTATTTGATTTTTCTTTTTGAAGTGAAAAATGAAAAATACAAAAAGTTCGACTATAAGGAACCACTATGGAATTTGATGGATGATGAGCCAGTTTCTAATCCTATTGAACAGAATCATACACATAAGGAAGTGTTTTGTTCTGAACTTAAAATTCCTAGAGAACAGGTTATTACGGTTGAAGTTTTGCTGGAAAACGGATGTGTTCCCAATATGCCGTCAGTATATCCGAATGACTATGTGTTTTCATTAGATGATATAAAGAATAAACTTGTTTATTTGTTGGCAACAACCAGCGACGGGATACAAAAGATGGAGGTAATCTATAAACAATTTATAGATATGTTGAAAAAACATAATATCTCTGAAGAAGAACATATAAATCTTCTAAAAAGAACAGAGGAAATAGAAACCAGAATAAGGAATGTTATTGGATATATAAATTTGCATCGGACAGATGTGGTACATTGTACGTGCTGTAATGTTGGAAAATTATATTTTAAAGATAAGAATTATCGTTCAACAAATGAAAGTGAGAGAGCAAGTAAACATTTTTTCCTAGGGTGTTCTAATTATGGTAATAAAAAAATAAAATGTGAAGCTGGATTAATATATGTTGATAAAAATAAAGATTCGTCGTTATTTAAAGAAATAAAACCAGATTCGATTGCACATCGTAATAATTGGGGGGATGAAAAAGTGACAAAGACAATATTAGATGAAATAGAGTCATTGAATTCTACTAATCAGAATTTATGTATTGAGCTAGAAAGTGTTAAAAAGGAGAATGAACAACTGAAAGAAGCCTTATCTGAAAGTAAAAGGAAAAATGATAATCAAGAAAAAAAGATTATGAATTGTTCAGCGGAAATAGAGAAAGTTAAGCGGTTAGAAGAGAAACTTAGCTGCTTTAAAAAAATTTTTGGAAGAATATATTTCTTAAAGGATTAGTGATAATATGAGTATATCAGTAGATAATATTTCAGAAAAATATTTGATAATTTTAAAAAGATTACACCAGCGTTAGTTGCGCTTATAGTAACATTGTTTTTTCTGTTATTTCAAAGGTTAAAAATATTGGAGAAGAAAATTAGAGAAAATTTAAAAAATAAGTTTAAAAAGCTAAGCCCTTGTCAAAAAATATTGTGTTTCAACTTTTACATAGTGAAGATAAGACAGTTGTATTGGATAAGAATTCAGGTGATACAATATATTTGATAAATAATTGCTTTTTATACATGCCAGAACAAGTATTTACTCTGGGGAGGAATAATGAAATAATATTAACATTTGTTCCACATCAATGGTTGCTGGAATTATATAATGATGAGCCGAAGTTGTTTAATTAAACAAGAATAGTATATGAATGGGAGGTTTCTATGACCAACTTTGATTTTTTGAAACAAGAACCAAAATTCAATAGTTTCTCAGATGTGGCAATAGCCGCAGAGAAAGTTCTTAAGATAGACAGAGAATCCAGCGTGATTAATTGTCGTCGTGCCATGGAATTTGCTATCAAGTGGATGTATTCCGTAGACAAATCACTTGAGATGCCTTATCAGGACAATCTTATGAGCCTTATGAGCACAGAAGATTTTCATGATCTCGTGGATGATACTTTATGGAAACGTCTGAATTTGATTCGAAAGATTGGTAATAGAGCTGCGCACAATGGTAGAAAGATTACAGAGGACGAGGCAATTCTTTGTTTGCAGAATTTGTTTATTTTTATGGATTATGTGTCATACTGCTATTCTGATTTTTATAAAGAGAGACAGTATGATGTAAATCTGTTGAATGAAACATATGAAAATCCGGAGGTGATTAAATCTTCGGATACTGATGTGGATTTGCAGGCGTTAATTGCTGAAAATAAGGCTCTTAAGGAAGCGTTGACAGCTAAGCGTACGGAGCAACAGAAGACTTATGTTCCAAAACCTCTTGATTTATCAGAGTATAAGACAAGAAAAATTTATATTGATTCTATGTTGCTGGATGCTGACTGGATAGAAGGGCAAGACTGGATTAATGAAGTTGAACTTTCGGGAATGCCAAATAAATCAGAGGTGGGCTTCGCGGACTATGTGCTTTATGATGATAGTCATAAGCCTCTTGCTGTAGTTGAGGCGAAGCGAACATGTGTGGATGTGGCGAAAGGCAGGCAGCAGGCAAAGCTTTATGCTGACATATTAGAGAAAAAATATAAGAGAAGACCAGTGGTTTTTCTTACGAATGGTTTTGAGACGAGAATTATAGATAATCAGTATCCGGAGAGAAAGGTTGCGGCTATTTATTCAAAGAGAGATTTAGAAAAGCTCTTCAATCTTCAAAAAATGAAGACAAGTCTGAGACATATTTCAGTGGATAAGAATATTGCAGGACGCTATTATCAGGAAGCTGCAATTAAGGCTGCTTGTGATGCATTTGACAATCGCAATCGTAGGAAGGCACTTCTTGTAATGGCAACTGGTTCCGGTAAAACAAGAACTGTGATTGCATTATGTAAGGTACTTTTGGATGCGGGCTGGATTAGAAATATTTTGTTTCTTGCAGACCGTAATTCATTGGTTACACAGGCAAAAAGAAATTTTGTAAGTCTTTTGCCAGATTTATCCTGCTCAAATCTTGTTGAGGAGAAAGATAACTATACAGCGCATTGCATTTTTTCTACATATCAGACCATGATGAACTGTATTGATTCAGTCAGGGATGATAATGGTAAGTTATTTACTTGTGGACATTTTGATCTTGTAATCTGTGATGAAGCACATAGGTCTATTTACAACAAGTATAGGGATATTTTTAATTATTTTGATGCTCCGTTAGTAGGTCTTACAGCAACACCTAAGGATGAGATTGAAAAAAATACTTATGAAATATTTGATTTAGAAAATGGAGTGCCTACATATGGATATGAGCTGGCACAGGCTGTAAAAGATGGCTATCTTGTAGATTTTGTAACGGTTGAAAGCAAGACGAAATTCATTGAAGAAGGCATCGCTTATGATGAATTGTCGGATGAAGATAAGGCTGTTTATGAAGATACTTTTGAATTTGAAGATGGTAAACTGCCAGAGAGAATAGATTCGGCTGCTTTAAATACATGGGTATTTAATGAGGATACCATTAAACAGGTTCTTCATGTGCTGATGAGAGATGGACTTAAAGTGGATTATGGTCAGAAAATCGGTAAAACAATTATTTTTGCCAAAAATCATGATCATGCGGAGAAGATACTTGAAGTATTCAACAAGCAGTATCCTGAGCTTAGTAAAAATGGTCAGCCTTTTGCAAAAGTAATTGATAACTATATGACATATGCTCAGAGTGCAATAGATGAGTTCTCGGATGCTGACAAAATGCCACAAATTGCTATATCTGTAGATATGCTTGACACAGGTATTGATGTACCGGAAGTGTTGAACCTTGTATTTTTCAAAAAGGTAATGAGTAAGGCGAAGTTTTGGCAGATGATAGGACGTGGTACAAGACTGTGTCCTGGACTTATAGATGGAGAGGATAAGGACAAGTTTTACATCTTTGATTTTTGTGGAAACTTTGAATTTTTTCGTATGAATCAGGGAAGACCAACAGCAAATATGATTGCTTTACAGGGGGCGGTTTTTTCTCTTGAATTTGAAATTACATATAAACTTCAAAGCATTGAATATCAGATGGACAGACTTATTGCTTACAGGAACAAACTTGTTGACAAGATGACAGGCAAGGTGCAGGAGCTGAACCGTGAAAACTTTGCAGTAAGGCAGCATCTTAAGTATGTAGATACATATTCAGTGGAAAGTAATTATCAATCAATCACTTTTGAGGATACATTGATGGTTCGTGATGAGTTAGCACCGTTAATTCAGCCGGATGGAGATGAAGCAAGTGCGATTCGTTTTGATGCTTTGATGTATGGAATGGAATTGGCTTATCTTGCAGGAAAGGGATTTGGCAGACATAAAAGTGATCTTTTCAAAAAGGTAGAAGGTATTGCAAGTGTTGCAAATATTCCTGAAATTCAGGTACAGTCAGAACTTATTAATAAAATTCTTCATACTGATTATGTAGATAATGCTGGAATTGATGAGTTTGAGTATATCAGGGTTAGCCTCCGTAATCTTATGAAATATCTGCCTAAGGGAATTATAAAATATGATACAGACTTTACTGATGAAATATTATCGACAGAGTGGAATGAGTCAGAACTTGAAAATGATGAGTTAAAAAATTATAAGGCTAAAGTGAAATTTTATATTCGCCAGCATCAGGATAATATTGCAATTGCAAAACTTAAAACCAATCAGCCGTTGACGGAGGTGGATATAGAAAGTCTGGAGCAGATTCTTTGGAATGAACTAGGCTCAAAGGATGATTATGAAAAGGAATATGGACATAAACCATTGGGAGAGTTTGTGCGTGAGATTGTAGGACTTGATATGAATGCTGCAAAGGCAGCGTTTTCGGAGTTTTTAAATGATACAAATCTTGACAGCAGACAGATATATTTTGTGAATCAGATTGTCGAATACATTGTGCATAATGGAATTATGAAAGACTTGTCGGTGCTTAAGGAGTCTCCTTTTACTGATAGGGGAAGTGTAGTTGAAATATTTACAGATATGACACTGTGGATGAATATCAAGAAAGTTATTGACCAGATTAATGCTAATGCAGTGGCGTAATAAGTGCATAGAAACTTAAAAAATTAATGAGGAGATAAAAGAATATTATGACTGAAATTGCTCTGATAACAGGGAGGAGCGAATGATAGAATAGTTACAACAAAAAGCAGGAATGAAGAATATGAAAGAACTATAACAAAATAATATTAAAAAAGAACCTGGTGCAAAAAGTAATGACCAAAGAGTGATAATTAAATCATATAGACAGGGGATAGCAACAGCAGGTTGCTTTACATTGGGAAAAGTATTTCCAACATATCCGTGAGAAGTATGACAGTATTTACAAAGTACAAATGTCTAGTATTACACCTCATGTTTGCAGACACACCTTCTGCTCTAATATGGCAAAATCTGGTATGAACCCAAAAACATTACAATATATTAGGGGACATTCAGATATAGGAGTTACCCTTAATACATATACCCATTTACAGTTTGAGGATGCCTTAGAAGAGATGAAAAAGGTTGTGGGCTAAAAGGTTTAAAAATAGCCCGGTATTTAGCCCAAACGAAGGAAAAGTTATGCAAAGTTATTCCGAAATATGCTAAAAATGTGAACAAAAAAACTATTATAGAAATATTGCAGAATTGTTGCAAGTGCCGAAAATGCAGTAAAATCAAGCATTTAGAGAGGTTTTAGATACATGATTAAAATATTATTCATCTGACACGGCAGAATCCGTACTTTTGTATGAAGGGGCTTAAAATCAAGGCTTTTGGGGAATGAGAATGGTATTTGTACCCCCCATTGTACCCCCCCCTATTTTGCGCGAGTGTACCGCGACAACCTAAAATCAAAGCTTTCGGGTTGGAATTTGTTAACCGGACTGTCCTCGATAAAAATGAATATGATTTGTGGTGAAAGAAGTTCCTGCGGGGAGCAGATGGACCGATTTTGAGACGGAATGATTCTGTAATTCCGTCACTTCATGGGAGATAAATGTTATAGTGAATAGAGAAACGCGATAGCGTAGTAAGCAATAATTTCAGATGATCCAGGTTTGATCAGAGAGGAGAAGAATATGAACAACTATTGTATGATCCAGAAC